>Ga0306869_1000036_pt1 | contig 91308 bp, 82 predicted proteins | sample AntRauTorckE6833_FD_190421 | JGI IMG/M metagenome (GOLD analysis project Ga0306869, IMG submission 190421) | Saline lake microbial communities from Rauer Islands, Antarctica - Metagenome Torckler E6 #833 (v2) (version 2) | ecosystem: Environmental > Aquatic > Non-marine Saline and Alkaline >... | reverse complement strand
TCAGCAAACCATTTGATATACCCAATGGCGGAATGATGGGTATGCAAAACATGATGGGAAGCAACTTTGAACAGGGAACCGGATTTTCGATTATGGAGTTTCGAATCACAAAATCTGATACCTATACCTCATTTGAATTACCCAAGCAGCTTTCAAAAGTGGAATTTCCAAAGGAAAGCGATGCAACAACCAATCGGCCGATTCAACTTGACATGCAAATGGGCCAAGGGCATACCATCAACGGGCGCCTTTTCGAAATGGAGCGCGTAGATGTAACGGTTAATCAGGGTGATACCGAAATCTGGGAGTTTATTAATAATTCGAATGTCCCCCATCCTATGCATGTGCATGCGGTTCAATTCAAAGTACTTGAACGCAGCGGTAACCGAGGACTATTACCAACTGAAACCGGATGGAAAGATACTGTGCTGGTTATGCCTGGTGAGCGAGTGAAAGTGATTATGAAGTTTGACGCTCAAAAAGGATTATACGTATTTCACTGCCATAACCTGGAGCATGAGGATGCCGGTATGATGGCCAACTTTCAAATTCAATAACCATTTTACTAAAACAATATTAGACAATAACTATGACTGAGTTTTTATCACTTTATGGAGAATCAGCCAAAACAGCTTTGGGTTTTTTCTGGAAGGCTGAGGCAAACTGAAAAAAGCAGCAGCAAGCCTCTTTATTCTTATTAACCTTATAGGCTTATCACTTTTTACCTATACCCAATTACTGTAAACCTTAATAAATAAACATGGACCTATTTATTGCGCCCGAGTGGGCACCAAATATCCATCCACTTCTTGTGCATTTCCCAATAGCACTTTTAGTGATCGCCGCATTAGCTCATTTTGTATCCCTTTTTATTCCTGAAAAATGGTGGGATGAAACTAAAAATACTGTTTTATATACAGCAGGAGCAATATGTACCGGCATCACTTACTATAGCGGAACCATAGCAGCAGACTCTGTCTTTTTACCTTCAGAAGCGCAATCAGTACTCAGCGAACATGCAGATTGGGCTGAGTATCTACTTTGGTTCTTTATTATATATGCCCTATTGAGAATTGCCTTTCACTGGTTTGGGCTTTTTGAAAAACGTTCATTCAAGGTCATCACATTCATAACCGTTCTTCCCGGATTGTTCATGATCTACGAAACCGCTGAATATGGTGGAAAAATGGTTTTTGGGTATGGAGTGGGGACAGGGCAGCTTATTCAGCCTGAACAACCTGTTTCTGAAGGTTCGTCAAAACAGGTTTCTTCTGTGGTTGCATCCTCATTCACAGAAAATGAAAATGGCAGCTGGTCGTGGAAGATCCATAAAACATCTGTCAGCGATTTGATCTCCAATTTTCACTGGATCGAAGGCTCGGTTCAGGACCTTCAACCGGAAGCAAGGGCAGGACAGCTAAAACTTGAGGCTACGCAGAACCCCAACTTCTTCGTAACTCATGAGAACTCCAAAAATGTTCAAATGGATGTCTATTTGAATATCGAAAACCTGACTGGCGAGGTCAGGTTGGCACATCATGTTCAGGATACTCAGAATTATGATTTCGTAACGCTAAATAACGAAGGCACCATCCGTCAGGGAAGAATAAAAGAGGGAGAAACCACAATTTTTGAAGAGGGAAGTTTCGATCCCAAAGGCACACTGTTTGTTAGTGTTGTCGCTGATGGCACACACTTCAGAGGGTATGTAAACCGGGAAATGAAAGTACATGGGCATGGAGATGCCCCCGAAAGTGGATCAGTAGGAATAAGGATTAAAGGCAAAGGAAAACTACTGATTTCTAAAATAGAACTAACCCCACTAAATTAACCAACCTTATAGGCTACTATGAACCACCAAAATCACAATCACGAACATAATCATGGTGATGGACACAAACATCCGTCAGACCACACCCAGAGTCACAAAGGTTCTGAGAAGCAGGTCAAGCAATCAGACGGCTCTCATGAACATTCCCACCACGAGCATCACAAAAAAATGGTGCAGGATTTCAAATTCCGCTTTTGGTGGGTGCTTGGGCTGACCATCCCGATTATGGCTTTATCGCCTATGATCCAGGATTTCCTGGGTGTGGATTGGCGATTTTCGGCTGATAAATGGATTCTCGCAGCCCTTTCCTCCGTCGTGTATTTCTTTGGAGGATGGCAGTTCCTCTCCGGACTGGTAGATGAGCTCAAGAAAAAACAACCGGGCATGATGACGCTTATTGGGCTGGCTATTTCCATAGCCTACCTCTACAGTACGGCCGTGGTTTTTGGGTTTGAAGGAGATCTGTTGTACTGGGAGCTTTCAACTTTAGTAGGAATAATGCTGTTGGGGCATTGGATCGAGATGCGCTCTGTGATGAGTGCCTCTTCAGCTTTGGAAAAGTTGGCTGCATTGATTCCGGGAGAAGCCCACCGTGTTAATGAGGATGGGTCAACGGAAGATGTTCCTGTGGAAAAGTTACAGCAAGGCGATAAAGTCCTCATCAAACCGGGAGAGAAAATACCGGCCGATGGGAAAGTGGTGAAAGGTGAATCGAGTGTAAATGAAGCCATGCTGACCGGCGAATCTAAACCGGTAAGTAAAAAGAAAGACGATGAAGTAATTGGTGGTTCCGTGAATGAAAAAGGTTCCATTACCATACAGATCTCTAAGACTGGAGATGATTCATTCCTATCTCAGGTAATTAATCTGGTGAGACAAGCGCAGGAAAGTAAATCCCGAACGCAGGATCTGGCAAACCGGGCGGCATTCTGGCTGACCATCGTGGCCATTACCGCTGGACTTATCACATTCGGAGCCTGGATCTTCTTCACTGGACAAAGTTTTGATTTTGCCATGAATCGTACCGTAGCCGTGATGGTCATTACCTGTCCGCATGCGCTTGGATTGGCAATTCCTCTTGTCGTTTCAAGATCTACGAGCATTGCCGCGACCAACGGATTTCTGATCCGCGACCGCGCTGCTTTTGAACAGGCCCGAAACCTGGATGCTGTAATTTTTGACAAAACCGGCACCCTAACTGAAGGAACCTTTACCGTAACGGACATCCTGAATTTTAACGATCAGTTTTCCGATGAAGAGATCCTGAAATACGCGGCATCGCTGGAGAAAAACTCCGAACACCCGCTGGCTAAAGGGATTCTTGAAAAAGCAGATGAAACCTGGGAACCGGACGAATTCGATTCAATCACCGGAAAGGGAATTCAAGGCAAGGTGAATGGAAAGTCGGTGAAAGTGGTGAGCCCGGGATATATCCGCGAGAAGGAAATGGATTATCAGAAAGACAAAGTTGAAGACATCTCCTCACAAGGAAAAACGGTGGTTTTTGTGATCATTGAAGATGAATTAGCCGGAGCAATTGCCTTGGGTGATGAGATTCGAAAATCATCTAAAAACGCCATCAATGCCTTACATAAGATGGGTATTGAGTGCATTATGCTGACCGGAGATAATCGTCAAACCGCTGAATATGTGGCTAAAGAATTGGGCATCGACCAGGTTTTTGCCGAAGTGCTGCCTGATGAAAAAGCCGATAAAGTGAAAGAAGTTCAGGGTCAGGGCAAACTGGTAGCCATGATCGGCGACGGCGTAAACGATGCCCCCGCCTTGGCCACTGCTGATATCGGAATTGCTATTGGTGCAGGCTCGGACGTTGCGGTGGAAACAGGTGATATAATATTGGTGAAGGACAATCCTGAAGATGTAACTGCGCTGATCAAACTTTCCAAAGCCACCTACAGAAAAATGGTGCAGAATTTATGGTGGGCATCCGGTTATAATATTGGGGCTATACCTTTAGCAGCCGGAGCATTATATACCTTTGGCGTTATCTTAAGTCCTGCGTTTGGTGCAGTCTTGATGTCGCTGAGTACCGTGATTGTGGCGGTTAATGCTCGGTTCTTGAAGTTAGAATAAAGATCATTAGCATCATCTTCACCGCCTTATTTGTTAATTGGTTGTTTGGATACTTTTGCATTATTTCCGAAACTCAAAGAGGATGGAGGGCGGAGGAATGATTAAACGATTTATGGTTGGTATGTTTATCGTAATTAATTTAATTGGCCTTACTATTTTCTCTATAAAAACCGTTGGATAATCATGACCGAAGCAATTTTGCAATCTACCATTACTTGTCCAAAATGCGCCTCCACCTCGGCGGAAACAATGCCCACTAACGCCTGCCAGTTTTTTTGGGAATGCCAAAGTTGCAAGACCATCATCAAACCTAAAAAAGGAGATTGTTGTGTGTTCTGTTCCTACGGAGACAATCCCTGTCCTCCGGTTCAGAATGATAAAGCTTGCTGCTAAATCTGTTTCTGTCTTAGGGAAACATCCATTCGGATTCTCAGAATACCGTTGCTTATAAGCACAATACAGACTTAATATTGAGTTCTAAGAAATCGAATGTATTTACTTTTTGATGTAAACGGTTTTCTTATTCACAAATTCATGAATTCCCTCACGGCTCAGTTCACGGCCGTATCCTGACTTTCCTGTTCCGCCAAAAGGGAGGCGGGGATCTGATTTCACCAATTCATTAATAAAAAAGGCTCCATCTGGCGCTTTGCTAATATGCCGACGAGCCTTTTCAACATCAGAAGTAAATAGAGTTACGCCAAGGCCATATTTTGAATCGGCAGCGAGCTCAAATGCTTCATCCACATCTTTTGCACGAATGATAGCAGCTAACGGTCCAAAAGTCTCCTCATCAAATGCAGGCATTCCTGGCTTTACTCCGGTCAATACGGTTGGTTCGTAAAATGCGTTCTCCTGCTTGCCTCCCACCTCAATTTTTGCTCCTTTTTTAACTGATTCCTCAAGCTGTTCATGCAGCTGATCGGCCAGGTCTTTACGGGCAAGCGGGCCGATCTCAGTGGAGTCGTCCGTTGGTTCTCCTTTCTTAATTGACTTTACACGCTCAATAAAAGCCGGAAGAAATTTGTCGTATGCCTCTCCAACAAGAATGAATCGTTTTGCAGCGATACAACTTTGCCCGCTGTTCATCATTCGAGCCGTGACACCCGTTTTTACGGCCTGTTCCATATCAGCGTCTTCAAGCACGATAAAAGCGTTGTTTCCGCCCAGTTCCAGCACCGATTTTTTCAGGTATTTACCGGCCAGTTCACCGACGGATTTTCCGGCCCGCTCACTTCCGGTCAGCGTTACCGCCTTTACGATGTCGTTAGCAATAATCTTTTCGGTTTTATCATGATGTATGAACAGATTTTGGAAAACACCCTCTGGAAAACCAGCCTCCAGTAAGATCTCCTCAATATGAGTTGCGCATCCAAAGACATTAGGGGCATGTTTTAGTAACCCCGTATTTCCGGCGGCAAGCGTTGGAGCAACAAAACGAAATACCTGCCAGTATGGAAAGTTCCATGGCATTATTGCCAGAACACTCCCAATAGGATCATGACTCACAAAACTCTCCGATGCATCTGTTTCAATAATCTCATCAGCAAGAAAGCGCTCAGCATTTTCAGCATAAAACTCACATACCCAAGCGCATTTATTAATCTCTCCCTTAGCTTCACTGATCGGCTTCCCCATTTCAAGGGTCATCGTTTCCGCATATTTATCAACATTTTTACGCAGTATTTCTGCGGCATTGATCAAATAAGTACAGCGTTCTTTAACAGGCACTTCTCGCCACGATTCAAACGCCACCTGTGATTTTTTAAGGATATCGTTAATCTCCTTTTCACTGTGCTCTTTATAGGTGGCAATCTCTTTACCATTATGGGGATTGATGCTTTTGAATTCCATGGTTCGTGGTGGGCTAATGATTTAAAATTTTATTTTTAGAAGTGTCAGCTTTTATACTTTTTCATTAATAACCTAAGTTAACAATCAATCTCAGGTGTGGTATCAGTAAATCAAAGAATCAGCCTGTTTGGTTATTTGAACAGACATCTGTTTTTCAGTAAAGTTGCGGAAAGATTGATTTAACTCTTTTCCTTTCCAGAATATTTTTGCCTCCCCGGTTTCTGGAAACCAAGCTGCACTGTATAATGTGCCGAATGCTTTCTTAACATCAAACTGGTGTAGTGGCGGCTGCAAAAATTTTCTGTAAAGAGCGTCCAAATCCATCTCTTCATCATTCAAATAATCGTATGCTGCTTTTTCCCGTTCAATGGTTTGGGTTTGTCTTGCATATTCCGGCCATACAATATTTTCTTGGTGATTAGTACAGGCCTGCTTTTTGACCAGCCCCGGCTTTCGGTCAGGACCCAGAAACACCGTCGCATAATTACCTTTACGATCCAGTAACATCACGTTGTAGGCCATATGCACCGGTAGTCGATCAAGAGTCTGTACTGCTTCATCTACATTTTCGCAGGTTTCGAGCAGGTAGCGGATTACCAGAGGAATGCCGAAGCCCTCGCCAACCACATTACGGCCACCAAAGTTTAGCGATGCACATAACCCGCTGTCGTTCATTCCGTCCAGAAGCCCCCAGTTGCAGTCACTGATGCCCATTACCGGCCGCAGCCAGTTACTTTTAAGCATAACACCTTCAAACCATTTAGGATTATAGTCGTAATTTCGAATCAGAGCCAGCCTGTTTTTCGTCCAAGCTAACTGAGTGCATCCACTCATAAACGCGGGAGGATTCCACATCGAAAGGTAACGTGCGGGAAGGTCACCGCCACCGGCAAGTTCACAAAGCTCGTTATAAACAGGAACAAGCTCAGGCATATGCTCTTCAATAGCCTCATTGCAGCTCAGGTACCCCGGCCGAGCGGTAACCCCATCATGGACGAACCACGCACGATAGTACGGCCAGGTTCTGTCAAAAACCTCACCCCATTTATCGCCCGGTTTCTCCTCATCGATACATTTTATTTTAATGATCATTGGGCTGTCGCTCTTTGCTTTTTTTAAGCGAGTTTAATTCGATTAATGGATGAAATATCATTACATCATCTTAAACCCGGCAATCTCGGATATCTTATCCTGATCCGCTTCTGTGCCCGTCGGTTCTGTCGTTTTGTACTGATCCTGAATTGCGATAATCCAATCTTTAGCACGTTTCGTTAGTTTAAAGTCATCGGTCATCAAGCGTCCTCTCATTACTAAGATGCCAATATCGGCACCTTCATAAAGATAATCCCCTTTGCCTGTGATTCTCAAAAAGAACGCTTCGTTCTCTTTTTCAACGGCTCGCCGATGGGTATCCATCCGATCGTAGTTGATGGTTCCATCTTTTTGTTTCTTCCAGATTCCAGATGCCGGGGCTTCTGTTATATACTCGACGGTGTCTTCGGTGTGCTTAATTACGAGCTGACTCCAATCGTCGATATTTTCGGGGCGTGCCCAGCGGTCGTTGATGGATTTTACACTCAGCTCATATGGCTTATCCATCCACTCCAGCAGGTGAAACATAAACAGAGGGGCATCAGCAAGAGCAAAAACGGCATGATTAGTGATGGAGCTCGCACCCGTAATCCGAGGGTTTAATTCTCCAAGGTATACCTGGCCGTTATCCTGATCGATTAAAAAATCGAGTTCGAAGTATCCTTTATAGCCTTCCTTGCGAAGTTGGTCGCCAAACAGACGCGTATATTTCCGTGCTTTTTGTCTTATAGAGCGGGTAAATACATCTGCATGAATCTCGTTTCCGCACCAACCACCTTTATAGGGCGTCAATTCCGGGAAACCCACAAGTTCTGTCATAAGTGGAGCAACGATTGTACCGTGCCGGGTTACGCATGCTTCAATAGCTGCGCCGCGACAGTTGATCCGCTTCATGATTTTAACCTCTTTTTCTTTTACAATCTCCTCTTCATGGTTCTTAAAATCTTTTTCATTGGAGATAAAGAAAGTGGTATGGCCTGAATCACCAAATGGAGTTTGAATCACCAGGTCATTCCCGAGCTTTTTCGATACTTCACGCATATGCTCGTAGTTCTTCACATTCGAAAGTACATAAGGAACACATGCCACTCCGGCTTTTTCAGCAATCCGATTGGTATTTACTTTATTATCCATAAACGTTCGCATCTTCGCCGATGGAAAGCACACCTCCAAGCCGTTCTTTTTGGCTAGTTTTTCTGTTTTTTCGTCAAACATCAAAAACATCGCCTTTCCAGCTTTTCCATTCTTTTTGCGACTCTTTAGATAGTCTACAACTTCTTTATGTTCGAGCAGGTAATTGTTGATATCCTCGATACTTTCAAACTCATCGTGCGCAACCTCTTCTTCCGGGGAGAACACGTTGGGATGCTCGCCATCAAAACACTCTATGTAGCTGATAAACTTGAAACTTTTAATCCACTCATCTGCTCCCAATAGATTAAAATTCGTTGCGCTTATAAAATAGATCGGGACTTCATTGCGATGGAAGAATCGTCGAATGTCAGATAATCCCTTTAATGGTTTTACTTCTTTTGTTTGCTCAGCCATGATGTATTGAATTTTTTTAAGTTGTAGATATTATCGGCAACTTCTTACGGTTGATATTAATGTGGTAAATGATGACAGATTATTTTTAACACTTCTTACATTCATAAATCATTTATCTCCTGCTCCGGGTATCTTTTCGGCCTTTGGAGAGATGGAGGGCTGACCCTCCAATACCTCTTTAGTGAAGACCTTAAGCCCAAGTTCAGGCCGGTATCCGTGAATCTCTTTTACATCCAGTGCCAGCAGAAATTCAACGATCTCCTTACTGATCACCTGCCCGGGAACCAGTACCGGAAAACCGGGAGGATAGGGAATCACAAATGTGGTGGATACAAGCTCCCTGCCATCATTCATAACCTCTAAACAATCTTTAAGCTGAATATATTCACAATGATCAGACTTGTAGGCAAGAAAATAGGCCTGACGGATATCACCGCCCCGCACACCTAGCACTGCTTGAAACTTGGAATGAAAACGGCTGAAGTCGGGAAGAGGAGGCACATCTTCCATTAGAGAATGAATTCTGTTGTCAAGAATCTCTTTTTCTTTCTTATTCATGGACGGATATTCTTCATCCAGTTTTCCAGCAATCTGCAGAAGGGTATTCACGAGGTAAGCCACACTTCCGCGCGTGGTTCCTATGCTGGTCATAAATAAGATGGAGTTCCGTGAAGTCTTGTTGATTTGAATGTTATGCTTATCCATCAGATATTCATTCTTGAAGGTATCCCCATCAATGCCGGAGAGCCCAACCGAAAGCGTAATTTTAGTTGGATCCAAAACAAATTCATCATGCTCCCAAGCATCCTCCATCCGGTTCCAGCCATGATCATCCGTGTAATACTCATCCAGCCCTGACTTACGAAACTCATCGGGAATGAAATCGCGTACGGTCAGTACCCGAAAATATTTATGCAAAAGCGGATGATCATGTATTTTTGCCCGAATCGACATTGCCAGCTCAATACTTTTTTCAACCAGCTCGTAACCTTCAAACTGTACCTGTCGTCGCCCCGCATCCAATGATGCTAATATTTGGTAATTGGGTGAGGTTGAAGTATGCGTCATGTAAGCTTCCTGGAAACTGTCGGAAACAAGTCGTCTGTATTCTTCATCCCAGATGTGGATCATGGATCCCTGTCGAAAACTGGAGAGCGTTTTATGAGTGCTTTGAGTGGCATATACCCGGATTTTCACCTTATCCGGATCGGGCATTAAGGGTATTTCACCTTCAGATAGGGATTCAATGTGCTTATTATACTTTTCCCGATAGCCTTGAGAGTGATATTTTTGATACAGTTTATTTGCCACAAACATGCCGGTGCGCTGTTTATAGGTATAGGTAAAACCGGCAAAGGCAAACCATGCCTCATCCCACAGAAAAATAATATCCGGTTTGATGGCAAGAATTTCCTCCATCACCTTTTCCACATTGTAAACCAGGCCGTCGAAAGTGCAGTTGGTAAGCAGCAGCATCTTTACCTTATCCAACCGGCCGGCCTCTTTAAGCTCAAGCAGAGTGCGTTTAATCTCTTTCAGTGGAACGGCTCCATACATGCTGTATTCTTCAATCGGGTAGGAGTCAAGATAAACAGGAAGCGCACCTGCCAGCACGAGCCCGTAATGGTGTGATTTATGGCAATCACGATCAATCAAAACCAAGTCTCCCGGCTCAACAAGTGCCTGCTGCACAATTTTATTGGAGGTAGATGTGCCATTGGTCACAAAAAAAGTCCGTTTGGATCCGTACGCATTGGAAGCCATCTCTTGAGCTTTTTTCAATGATCCTGTTGGTTGCAGCAGAGAATCGAGTCCTCCCGTCGTAGACGAAGTTTCGGCCAGACAGAGATTCCGCCCGTAAAACTGCCCAAAATCCCTGATCCATCGTGATTTAAAGACCGAGTTTCCACGGGAAATCGGCATGGCATGAAAAACACCCACAGGTTTTTGGCTATACTCTTTCAGTGCTGTGTAAAATGGGGTGTTATAGCGTTCGCGTATTCCCCGCAATATGGCAAGGTGCAGCTCTTGAATATCATCCTTACGATAAAAGATTCTTCGAAAATTTTTAACCGTTGAATCTTTCAGTTGCAACAGAGCTGTATCAGTCACATAATAGATATCAAGCTCGGGGCGGAATCGTTTTATAATCTTTCCCAAAATCGGGCCCAGGTCTTCTTCCGAAACTGAAGAGAAATCAAGATCGTGTATATATCCCAAAAACGGCTTAAGAATTGAATCAATATTTTTGGAAGCATAGGGTGGTGCGTAACGAATGACAACAGCCTGAATGTTGTAATTGATCAACAACGAAATAAGTGCGTCCTGAAAAGAGTGCTGAACAATCACATCATACACCAGTTGCTCATCCTCTTCACGGAACTCGGCGATCTTCGCCCTCATAGCCTGCTCTTCTTGATTCGGAAGGTCATCAACAAATAGGACTTCAAAGTGATTTTTTGGAACACCCCGCCCACCATTATCAGAACTCTCACCATCTGAAACTTCATCCTCATAATCATCCTTTATAAGCTGAGGATTACTTCGGTACGATTCGCTGACCAGCTGATGTACAATATCATTCACACGGTTTGAGGCCGTATAAAACTCCTCCCCGTTTACAATCGACTGCAAATTCTTCACTCGCTTTTTTCCCGGAAATGAGTAATAACTTTCAATCACAACCAAGTCTTCCAGAAGTGACTGTACACTTTTCTTACTTTCCGGGTCAATGCCCGATTTCTTCGTTTTTTGTAGAAGATGGAGCTCCGAGCGCGTTCGGTTCCACAAATCGATTCGCATTTGTACAACATTGAAATGGTGGGTGCTGCGTTGTTTTGTGGATGTCATAGGCTTTGGGATTTTTAAGTGCTTATAAAAGTATAGCAGTTAATAAAATTACTTATCCAATAGATTCGGTAGTCAGGTGCTAATCAATATTTTTATAGATAAAAAACATTACCCCGCGTCCTAATTAATGGATATCAGTTCCTTTATTGATTTTCAAAGAGTCATTCAGAGTTTAGCCGTCGTTGTTTAGATTCCGCTTATATTCTGTTCCGGGTTCGGGTGATTCAAGATCTTTTTCCTGCATCTTTAACTGTCTCAATTCATCAAGCCGCTTGGGTTTAATGAGGGGCCCCAGTGACTCGAGATAGGAGTGATCAGCCTCTTTTTGGTAGATTGTGAAATCCCCGATATGATCCCGGAAACTTTTGAGGGGCTGGCCTAACCGTAATAGCCCAAGTTCACGGCTTCGCCTTACTTTTTCCATGTTAATTTCAATGGGAATCAATTCCTCAGTAGAATCTGCCTGGTAAAGAATTCTCCCGTCCGGCCCGCAAACAATAGATCGACCACTGCCACCCGACTCCAGCCCGTTGATATCAAAAAAGTAGCACTGATTAGTAGCAGCTGATGCCCGGGCAATCGATAGTTCAATTTCGCGATCAATAGTTCCGGTCAATGTTGGGTGAAGAATCACTTCTGCTCCCATTACGGTTAACGTTCGCACCGTTTCTGGAAACCACATATCGTAGCATATCGAAACGCCGAACTTGCCTATATCAGGAACATCAAAAACACAAAACTCTTTACCGGGCTGCACTCCGACCTCATACGGGTAAAAGGGAAACATCTTACTGTAGCGCGTAACAACTTCTCCATCCGGATTGTACACCGTAGCCGTGTTGTATATTTCTTCTCCCCTTTTTTCAAAGATAGACCCGGGAAGCAGCCATATTCCGTGCTTTTTTGCCATGGCTTTCATCTCAGACTCAAAGGGGCCGTCTATATCCTGAGCATGGTGAATCAATGGCCCATAGGCACACAATTCACTGAATACTACCATCTCAACCCAGGGATAGAGGTTCATTAAAATATCAAGCTTTACCTTCATCATTTCGACGTTCGGATGCGTCGGATATACCTTCATCTGAACACCGGCTATTGCAAATGGTCTCATGACTCAACTCCGCAAGCTTTCAAGATTTCTTCTTCCAGAATGTTCATTCCCTCTTCAAGCTGCTTGTCGGTAATAACCAGTGGAGATAATATTCGGAGTACATTCTTGTGAGTTCCGGCACTCAAAAGAACGAGTCCGCGTTCTGCACAGGCTTTCACAATTTTACCGGTCAGATCGCCATCGGGTTGCCGGGGATCTCCGTTTTTGACAAATTCAACAGCAAGAAAAGCTCCAACGCCTCTAACATCACCAATTTGAGGACACTTTTGCTGAAGTTTTTCAAGACGCCCCCGGGTATATTGGCCCACTTCTTTACCGAGCTTGTTAAGATCAATTTCCTCCATATAATCAATGGTAGCCAAGGCAGCAGCACAACAAACAGGGTTTCCGATATAGGTACCGCCGATGGTACCCGGTGCTGCAGCATCCATCACCTCAGCTTTTCCCATAATAGCGGCTATTGGCATGCCGGACCCTAAAGATTTTGCATACGTAGAGATATCAGGTGTGATACCATAATTCTGCCAGCTTGCCCAATTTCCGGTCCGCCCAAATCCGCTTTGAACCTCGTCAAAGATGAGCATAATACCGTGATCGTCACAAAATTTACGCAATCCCTTCAGGTATTTTTCCGGGGCCGGGTTAATACCACCTTCGCCCTGAACAGGCTCAATAATTATGGCGGCTACATTATTAGGATCTACCATGTTTCGCATACTCTCGTGCAGGCGCTTCAGCTCCCAGTCTGCAAATTCCTCCATGTTTCCTTTACGGTTGTACCGATAGTAGTTTGGAAAAGGAAGCCGATACACTTCCGGGGCAAACGGGCCGCAGTTTATTTTATAGTCGATCTTACTGGTAAGCGACATGGCCATCATAGTCCGGCCATGAAACGCACCGGTAAAACATATTACAGCCTGACGCTTTGTGGCCTGCCTTGCAATCTTGATTGCGTTCTCAACCGCCTCGGCGCCGGTGCTAACCAGCATCACCTTTGTCTTATCCCCGTGAGGTAAAATTTCAGTCAGTTTTTCGCAGAGTTCTACATAGGGCTCATAAGTCACTACATTAAAACTGGTATGAATGTACTTTGCTGCTTGATCTTGAATCGCTTTTACAACAGATTCAGGGCAGTGTCCTGCATTTACTACGCCGATGCCGCCGGCAAAATCGATCCATTCCTTGCCGTCTACATCCGTAATAGTAGCGCCTGATGCCGAAGCAACAGTAGCCGTGTTAAATATTCCAACGCCATTAGCTACAACAGCTTTTCTGCGATCAAGTAGTTTTTCAGATTTGCTTTTAAAAAAATTCATCATAGTGTATTATTATGTAATAAATATATTAGGCAAAATTAGATGAATGCTTTATATCTTCTCTTTTTTGACCTGATAGGTGGGTAATATCAAAACTTGGTGTTTACGTTTGATATCAAAGTATATAATAACACTTAATTAGTTGTTTCCAAATAGTCTGCATCGTTCAACGAGAAATTTAGTTATGGGCAACGTGCCTTAATGGTTGCACTGACAATACAAAATACACAAGTCCCGGATGAGCAGGTAACCGTGAAACGATTCGATTTTAATTTCCACTTCTGGTGGTAAAGTTCGTGCATTTATGCTTTTGTAAAGGCTTGGTTTGATGTCCCGGCTTCATTATAATGAAATAAATTTCAACTAAGCTATTCATCCATGAAAGAGAAAATATTTTCCTATTCAACCGACAAGATCAACGTTACCTGGGATAAGCAGCGCTGCATCCATGCTGAGGAATGTGTACATGGCTTACCCAATGTTTTTGACCCTAACGAGAAGCCATGGATTCAACCCGAAAATGCTTCCATTGATGAGCTAACTAACGTGATAAAGCAATGCCCGACAGGCGCTTTACATTATGAACTCAAGAAGGAAGAGAGTACAGAACAGCCTCCCGAGCAAAATGTAATCACCATAGAAAAAGATGGTCCGCTTTATATTCATGGAGAAGTCGTCATTCGGGACATGGATGAAAATATTGTTTTAAAAGATACCCGGGTGGCCATGTGTCGCTGCGGAAAGTCCAAGAACAAGCCGCTCTGCGATAACACACACATTGAAGCCGACTTCAAAGCAGACACCACTTATAATGTAGAGCGACTTCGAACTGACCCTGTTGAAGGAAAAGGCGGCGAACTCTCCATTAAGCTCTTTGATAACGCCCCATTCTTAGTTCAGGGAAATTATGACTTAGTTGGGGAAGAGACCGGATCCGAAACATGCAGCAAGAAAATGAGCTTTTGCCGTTGTGGTGGGTCTCAAACCAAACCGTTTTGTGATGGAAGCCATAAAGAAATTGGCTTCGTTTCTAATTGAGTCATTCAGTTTTTCATTAATTGGTTAATAGGTGTTCGACAATCATATAATTATTAACTTTGCCAACGCCTATTTTCCAAGCTATACCTGAATCAAGAATTAAAGAATTCACGAAATGTCCAACCCGAAAATCATAATTGTCATAGCTGCTTTCTTGCTAGCCATTGCCGTGGCGGCCGGAGCTTTTGGTGCTCATGCTTTAAAAAACATCCTTACTGCCGAACGCCTTGAAACCTGGCAAACCGCAGTTCAATATCACGCTTGGCATGCATTGGGATTAATGTTCATTGCCTTGGTTGGTGTTCAGTTTCAGATCGTTGTTACCTGGCCGGCTTCTTTAATATTGACCGGGATAGTAATCTTTTCAGGAAGCTTATATATCCTCTGTTTGTCGGGAATAGGCTGGCTTGGCGCCATCACCCCAATTGGTGGGATCGCTTTTATAGCAGGTTGGATTCTTTTTGGAATTCAGGTCTTATCATCAAAGCTCTAACTATCAATTTCTATGAAAAGTCTTTTCTTTAGTTCCATGATTTTATTTGTGGCGGGGTGTTCGTCGGCACTGAAAGAAAACGTATCCATTTCTACACAGCCACCTAATCTGCAGATTGTCAACAACTTCGATCGCCCTATTTTTTATATAGCTTTAGAAGAAAACCTTGCAGCACGTATCAATTTAACAAACCCTTGCGATGACTATAATCCCAACCTCGAAGCCAAAAGCAAAGCAGTAATTCCTTACGAAGATATTTATGGCATTGATAGCGATTCTAAGAATGTGTGGGTGATGTGGACCGACTGCAAAGGAAACTCTGAATACAATTCCTTAGCATTATGAAAGCTATTTGGAATGGAAAAGTAATTGCTGAAAGTGACAAGACAGAAGTGGTAGAAAATAACCACTATTTCCCCGCTGATTCTATCAACGAAGAATACTTCACCAAAACCAATTATTCTACTGTTTGTCCCTGGAAGGGTACCGCCAGCTATTACAGCCTTGAAGTTGAAGGAGCAACAAATGAAAATGCCGCCTGGTATTATCCTGATCCCAAAGATGCTGCAAAACAGATAAAAGATCATGTTGCCTTTTGGAAGGGTGTGAAAGTTGAGGAATAAAAAATATCCTCCCATGATTTAGCACACCAATTTCACCATGCATATTGAAGCTTTCTACAACTACTGTTTAAGCCTTCCGGGCACCAGTGAGGATTTTCCCTTTGGAGAAGAAACTCTTGTCTTTAAGGTAATGGGAAAGATGTTTGCCCTGACTAGTATCGAGACTTTTGAAAGCATCAATCTTAAATGTGATCCTTTAAAAGCTCTTGAACTGAGAGCTACTCACGAAGAAGTAAAACCCGGATATCACATGAATAAGAAGCACTGGAACACCGTCAGTATGAGTGGAGACTTGGATGATGAGTTCATCACAAAGTTAATTAAACATTCTTATGATTTAGTTGTAGCAAAACTTCCTAAAAAAGACAGAGAAAAGCTTTAACTAATCAGGGTTATAAAAATCTGCACATAACCTTTTATGCCCATCTCACTCTCACCTTTCGAAGTATCTGCATCTATATACCTCTTTTATTGAAACTTATTCCTTATCCCAAGCTATATGAAGTAAGGTTTTAAATGCGCAAAACGATCTTTTTACAAAATAAGTAAACCGTGTCCTTGCAATTCCTATTGCGGGCAGGTAGTTTCTGCAAGAAGGACAATCGGAATTTTATCTCTTAGACTAATAAACAGGGTATGCATTCATACGTTATGGAGGCAATTGGCGCCTTTTTTCTTGTATTGGTTTTTGGCTTTACAGGCGATCCACTTGCTATTGGGTTAACCTTGATGGCCTTGGTATATATTGGCTCCAGAGTTTCAGGAGCTCATTATAATCCGGCGGTTTCACTGGCTTTTTTCCTGAGAAGACAAATTAACGCTGCTGAGCTTTTAGTCTACATTCTAAGCCAACTTGCGGGAGCTTTTCTCGCTGCTCTGGCCCTCTACTTCTTATCAAATTCCATTTTCTATATTGAACCCCCTTCAACCAACGGGCTTTACCAACAAGTTTTTGGGGAGGTTATTTTCACCTTTGTTTTTGTCATGGTGATGTTAACGCTTACTCTGACTCAAACTTTCCGAAGAACAAATATTTCCGGGCTCGCCATAGGGCTTACCTTTGGCGGTATGTTGATGGTGGCTACTCCGATATCAGGTGGGATCTTAAACCCGGCAATTTCCCTCGGAACGGCTGCTTTTGATTTGATTCAAGGCGGAAACTCATACACCCATTCACTGATTTATACCCTTGCACCTCTTACCGGCGGAGCACTTGCTGCTTTTGCTTTTAGCTATTTTCATCAACAAGTGGAAGTGTGAAATAGAAGCGGCTTCCTTTTCCTTCTGTGCTTTCTACTTTAATGTCACTTTGGTGAGCATTCAGAATCCCTTTCACAACTGATAATCCTAAACCGGTTCCCCCTTTATCTCGCGAACGAGCTTTGTCAGTTCGGTAGAAACGATCGAATAACCTCTCCAGATGTTCTTTCCCTATTCCGGGGCCGGAGTCCTTCACGTACACTTCTACAACTTCTTTACTTTTATTGAATCCGATTTCGACTTTTCCATTCAGCGTATATTTGATTGCATTGGAAACCAGGTTTTCAAGAACCTGTTCCATTTTATCAGAATCAGCGAGCACAAAAGAAGGTTCAAGGTTTTTGGTCTTAAGACTTAGTTGTTTCTTTTGAGCTAATGGTTGGTAAACAGCTACTACCTCACTCACTATGTCTTGCAAATCAGTGCGCTCCCGATTGATAAAATTCTCATCAAAATCGTAGCGCTGAAGTGTTTTGATATCTTCGAATAACCGAGCAATTCTTCTAATCTGTTTCTGAGCAGTCACCATATACTGGGTTTTCTTCTCAGGCTGCAGATTTTCGAGTTCCAGCATCTCAAGCGCTCCTGAAATAGTGTGGAGAGGATTTCTTACCTCATGGGTAATATCAGCAAAAAACTGACTTTGCTTTTCATTCAGCCTTTTTAGCTTTTCATTATCTGCCCGAAGAGTTCCTGCCATATGATTCAGGGAGTCGGCAAGGGTTCCAAATTCATCATTCCTATTTAGATCGATTTCCTTATCAAAATCTCCTTTAGCGATGCTCAATGCTGCTTCATTTAACCTTTGGATAGGTGCAGCCATATACCTCGCAAAAAGAATACTCACGACAATTACCGCGCCAATAGAGAAAAACATCCCTGCATAAATAATATGCCGGATACTCGCTACTGCGGCATAATACTGACTTTTATCTTGGCTTATTCTTATGTATTGAGCAGCATTATCAGACTGACCTAAGTCAACATACGCGATTAGCTTTTCGGGATTTTCTTCGCTTCTTACAATGGGGTCGCCATCCACCTGTTCCAGTTCATGGAGCAAACCTTCACTTAAATAATTTTCAACTTCTTCAAAAGCATAATTAGGGAAGGTCAAAAAACGAATACCATCTTTGTCATACACCGCCATTTCATATTGGGAAAGCTGAGCTTGGCGCTGAATCTTGTCATCAAACAAAGCATTGTCTTTAAAGCTACCGGCAGCAAGAGCTACCGACAACGCATCACGCTCGAACTGTTCAACACCTTCCTCTAACAGAAAGCTTCGAATAGTTAAAATGGAATACGCACTGATGGTAATTACCCCAATAATGAGCAGAATTATATAGGTCCATGCAAGCTTGGATCTGATTTTCATGAATGGAGAAATTCTTTTTCGAATCCGTACCCTACCCCACGGTAGGTTTTTATCAATTTACCGTCATCACCCATCTTGAGGCGAAGATTTTTAACGTGAACATCTACCGTTCGATCAAACACATATTTTTCTTCATCTGAAATCTTCTCCAGAATTTGCTGTCGGCTATATACCAGTTTTGGATTCTGAAATATCATTTCAGCTATCGTGTATTCTGTGTGTGTCAAGTCCACCAAATTTTCGTTGATGTACATCTCCTTGGAATCTAAATCTAAATAGACATGCCCATACTGAATCCAGTTACTTTTTCCGGGTGCGCGTCGGCGAAGCTGGGTCTCTACATGGGCTTTCACCAAATTCAGACTAGCCGGTTTTTTTATATAATCATCAGCGCCGAGCTCCAAACCTTCAATTTCATCCTTTTCTTCATCTCGTGCCGTTAAGAAAAGTACCGGTATCTCGTATACAACCGGGTGTTTCCTTATGTAACTGCAAATCTCCTTGCCATCGTGATGAGGAACCATGATATCAAGAATAGCCAGATGTAAATCGTTGGCATTGTCATCGATGTATTCAAATGCCTTTTTGCCGTCTTTGGCCCATAGCACTTCATAGTTATTCAGTTCAAGAAAGTTAGCCAGCATTTCGCCAGACTCTTCTTCGTCTTCGACTAATAGAATTGTGTGTTTATTGCTCATTTCTGTACTGTTTCAATGTGCTTAAGTGTTAAGGTGTTAAAGTACTTTTTTTAATCTTACTTTAACACCTTAATACTTCAGTTCGGCAACCATTCTAGTGTCAAAAATAACAGTTACTCATGAATTACCAAGGAAAAACAATTTGGATTACAGGGGCTTCCTCAGGGATCGGAGAAGCATTCGCCCGTGCTTTTTACAATGAAGGAGCTAACCTGATTTTATCCTCCCGCCGTGATGATGTTTTGCAAGACGTAAAGGAAAGTCTCGGAGAAGACACTTCAAATGTTAAAATAATCACTTTGGACCTTACCGATTCAGAATCTTTTCCAGAAAAGGCGAAGGAAGCAATCGCTGCTTTTGGTCAAATTGATGTCTTGATGAATAATGGTGGTGTCAGTCAGCGAGCAACCGTAATGGATTCTGAAATGAGCACTCTTCGCCGTCTTATGGAGATCAACTATTTTGGTTCGGCCGGACTCACAAAAGAAGTATTACCACATATGGTTGAGCGTAAATCAGGGCATATTATTGTAACAAGCAGCGTGGCCGGCAAAATTGGCACTAAGTTTCGTTCGGGTTATGCTGCAAGTAAGCATGCGGTTCAGGGGTTTTTCAACTCACTCCGGCAGGAAATGTACGAGCATAATGTAGCCGTGACTCTTTTATGCCCCGGCTTCATCAAAACCAATATCTCCAAGAATGCACTTATCGGTGACGGTTCAAAATTTGACCAAATGGGTGATGCTCACTCCAATGCGATGACCGCTGATGAAATGGTCGAAAAGGTGATGCCGGATATCAAATCCCAAAAAGAAGAAATCTATGTAACCGGCTTAAAGGAAGGCTTGGCTCTTTGGGTGCAACGATTTTCGCCCACACTGTTAAACAAGATTCTGAAAAATCAGAAGGTTACATAGCATAAAGATGGAATTATTCCGATCTCATCTCTTTTTTATTGATACAAGTTTAATAAAAATAGATAAATGCTTTATACTAGAATCAATATTCTCGTTAAAATTTTACTTCCCATTATCTTTTTTGGAATTGTTGGGTGTTCTAATGAATCAGAAAGCGAAAACGAAGCTTCCTCAAACAATACTGAGCAAATTTTCACCCAAGAAATGCAACAAAACATAACACCCGATGAAGCCCTTCAAAAATTGAAAGAGGGTAATAAGCGATTTGTGAACGACAGCCTCAAATACAAAAACTATCGTGAACAATTTGAGCAGACAGCCGAAGGTCAATATCCACACTCTACGGTGTATGCCTGTATTGATTCCCGATCATCAGCGGAACAGTTTTTCGATCTTGGAATCGGAGAAATTTTTAAAGTTCGGATTGCGGGTACCACAGTTAGCAATGATGTGATAGGCAGTATGGAATTTGCCACAAAAGCTGCTGGCAGTAAGCTATTGACAGTAATTGGACACACAAACTGCGGCGCTGTTAAAGGCGCAATTGATAATGCTGAAATGGGTAAGCTTACCGGGTTAGTTAATAAAATAAAACCAGCCATAAATGCTGTTAGTGACACGCTTCAACCCCGGACATCAAATAATAAAGAATTTGTAAAAGCTGTTACTAAAACCCACGTGGAAAACGTGATAAATGAGATTCGAGAGGATAGCGAAGTCATAGCTTCTCTGGAAGAATCCGGTGACATTAAAATTGTAGGCGGGATGTATGACTTAGCCACTGGTGAAGTCACCTTCTTTGAGTAGCATCATACAATGGTTATATGATTTAAGAGGTTGGGTGTTTATCCCAACCTTTTTCTTTTTGTGAGGTAGGCCAATAACGCTTTATCAAACGATCCTTGGGTATCCATTTCTTCAAAATCAATTTCGAACTCACTACACGCCATTCGGAACTTCTTAGTGTATTCAGTTACCTTCTTTTGGTAGTCATCCCGAACCTGAGCAGGCAGCACTTCAACCTCATCTCCAAGCTCCATATCCTCAAACACAAAACGCCGATCCGGGAAGTCGAGATCCCGCTCACTTTTCTTTTCCAATACGTTAAATAGTAGCACCTCATGTTTTCTATGGCGAAGGTGTTTCAGTGCAGAAATGATTTCCTCATGCTCATCTACATTTTCAAATAAGTCGGTAATGATTACAACCAAACTTCTGTGATTCAATCGCTCTGCTACTTCATGAATAGCTTGGGCTGAAGCGGTTTTCCTCTTTTCTTGCCCTTGCTTTTCTTCACGGATCAGTTCTCTTTCCAGCTCCGTATATATTTGCCGTAGGTGAGCGTAGGTAGATTTTGCAGGGATAAACGCATCAATTTTTGAATTAAATGGAATCAAGCCACAAGCATCTCGCTGGCGATGCATCATATACATCAGTGAAGCTGCATAATGGATTCCATAGCGCAACTTCGTCCATTCCCCAAAATGCTTAAACAGCATAGATGAGCTTGTATCCAGCATCACATAGGACCGTAGATTAGTTTCTTCCTCATACTGCTTTACATAGAACCGTTCCTTTTTTGCGTAGACTTTCCAGTCGATATGCTTGAAATCATCACCGGGATTATAAGGGCGGTGTTCAGCAAATTCTACACTAAAACCATGAAATGGACTTTTGTGTAAACCCGAAATAAATCCCTCGACCACCTTCTTGGCGCGAAGTTCGAGTGAGGAAAGCTTAGATAATATTTCGGGGTTAAGGATCATAGGTCAGTAGCTCTCAAAATTCTTTTACTTACTAAGATTGTTTTCGACCAAATAGTTCATAATGGCTTCTATAATACAGCCTTTCTCTAAATATGTCATGGCCAATTAAATCAAATCAATTTGGATATCAGACTATAAAATTAGCCTGCATAGCAACATATTAATTTTTCAGTACAAGAGTGATAGCACTGCCTAAAAAATTATAGCGATGCAGACAGCGATTCTTGTTTCATTTTCTTCATAATTAATTCGTATAACACTTGTATCGTTCTGGTGTTACTCACTCATTACACTCACTACTATGAATGCCCAATACAAACAACTGACTTCCGTCATCATCGGAGTTATTGGTTTTATTATTCCCTTCTTTCTTAATATTCCCGGACTTTCGGAAGCGGGACATGTGGCACTCAGCATATTCTTTATTGCCGCTATTTTCTGGATGCTGGAGCCCGTTCCCATTTATGCCACTTCTATCTTGGTGATTTTACTTCAGGTATTTTTTCTGAGTAAGCAAGGAGTTCTTTTTCCTGAAATAACGGGCGAATACACCCCTAACTCTTACACTGATTTTATTGGCACCCTCGCCAATCCTATCATCATTTTATTTTTGGGAGGATTTGTCCTGGCCGATGCCGCAGTAAAATTTGATCTCGATAAAAATCTGACTCGCGTTCTGCTCAAACCCTTTGGCTCTAAACCAAAATTTATTCTTCTTGGGTTGATGGTAGTCACCGCCATACTTTCTGCCTTTATGAGCAACACAGCCACCACCGCAATGATGATGACGGTGATTTTACCCATCATTGCCCGTACTCAAACTTCCGATCCTTTACGGATTGGTTTGGCACTAAGTATCCCATTTGCCGCCAACATCGGAGGTATAGCCACCCCCATCGGGACCCCGCCCAATGCTGTTGTAATTGGTGCCTTATCAACCCAGGGAATCGATATTGCTTTTACTGAATGGATGGTTTTGGCTGTCCCACTTGTGGTAATTGTCCTCTTCGCCACCTGGTTAATTCTGATGTGGCTGTTCAAACCCGCTTCTGATCGGGTTGAGATGGATATGAAAGGAGTCTTCCAAAAGAATAAAGAAGCCATTTTTGTGTATGTCGTCTTTGCAACAACCGTAATACTCTGGATCACCGAAACTTTTCACGGGATCGGAAGCAGCATTATTGCGTTAATTCCTGTCGCTGCTTTATCGCTAACAGGTGTTCTGGATAAGGAGGGAATTCGAAAACTCCCCTGGGAAGTCCTCTGGCTTGTTGCCGGGGGTATCTCCTTAGGTATCTCAATGGAAAGTACCGGGCTGGCTGAGTGGATTATCACCAGTATTGAATGGAGTTCGTTCTCCACCATCTTCTTGATTATCGCTTTCAGCTTAGTGGCTATTGTAATGTCGAATTTCTTGTCCAATACCGTGTCAGCTACATTACTGATTCCGCTTGCTGTAAGCCTTGCCAATTCGGGCGTTGCAGGTGAGGGATTCAACCTGATTTTGGTTAGCCTTGTGATTGGAGTAAGTGCCAGTCTCGCGATGATGCTCCCAATTTCTACCCCGCCTAATGCTATCGCTATGAGTACCGGAACTTTAAAAACCAGCGATATGACACGCGCCGGTTTTGTAATCGGTATTTTTGGGTTATTGATGGTGACGTTATACGCTCTTTTCTACTGGCCCCTAATTTTAAACTGAGGAAAACATCATGGATGATAAAATTTATATACTGGTTGTTGAGGATGAGCTGGAAGTGATGGATGCCCTCATCAAAGATCTGGAAGAGTTCGAATCTTACTTTCCGGTAGAAGCTGCAAATAATGCGGACGAAGCTCGGGAAGTAATTGACTACATAATCGATCACGATCATAAAATAGGGCTTATTTTATGTGACCATGTTCTTCCCGGACAAAATGGGGTAGATTTACTGATTGATTTGCAGAACCGCCCTGAAGTTGCAAAATCTAAAAAAGTGCTCGTTACCGGTCAGGCCGGGCATGAGGATACCATTCTAGCCATCAACAAAGCCGACTTAGATCATTATATTGCAAAGCCATGGACCAAAGAGGATCTGGAAAAAGTGGTGGTTGATCAGCTCACAGATTATGTCATCAATAACAAAAAAAACCTACTTCCCTACATGGCTATTCTGGATACTGAGAAACTTTCCGATGCCATTCGGACTAATCAAATGACGGATCATTAATTCGGGATGAAATCAAACAAGCACATACCTTGGCTCAATGACAATAAGACCATTCTCCGGTTTATCAGGAAGCTGATAACCGAGCTGGATGAACTGCAACAACAGCTGCTGGAGTTAAACGAAGGCGACGTTTTATTTACACAAGGTGAACCGCTGGAAGATGTGTATCTCATCCTTGAAGGAGAAGTAAGGTTAACCCGTACTCAAGCCGACGAAAGCGACGTCACCTTAACCAAACTTAGTGCCGGAAATTTTGTGGGATTAATCGCTTTTACAACAGGAGAGCCTACGCTCACCACCGCAAAAATCATGGAAAAAGGACTCGCTCTCAAGATGAAGCCCCAGCAGTTCGAGCAATACCTAAGCGATCATCCCCGACTGCAACACCCCTTGCAGCAACTCATGTTGAATAACATGATTCAGCGGTATAAAAGTAATATCCGCTTGCACGCTAAAACGCACCTGCTAAATAAAGAGCTGGGTAAAGAACGGGATGACTTGAAGAAAGCCTATAAAAGGCTGGAAGAAACCCAACAGCAACTTATTCATCAGGAAAAGATGGCTACGCTGGGAGAACTGGTTGCCGGGTTTGCCCACGAAGTTAATAATCCGGCTTCGGCGTTATTGCGCTCTGCCGAAAACCTGATTGAGATTTATTCTACGTTTGAGGAGTCGGACTCAACTTATAAACTCTTTAAGCTGGGATTACAGAGTGTACCCCGAGACAGTACACAACTCCGAAAACAAATGCTGACTATTGAAAAGCAATTTCCCTGGGTTCATGACCGGTCTTCGGTTCGGAAGCTGGCTCAAATGCCCGAAAATGCGTTAGAAATAATTCGGAGCCGACGGAAGAAGCAGCCGGTGGAAGAGTTGATCAATCACTTTGAGGCAGGGCGAATGATCCACAATATTCGCATCGCCAGTCAGCGCATTGCCAACCTGGTTAAAAGCCTGAAAAGCTACAGCCGCCAAGATCAAAACAAAGAAGCCTACGTTGATATCCGGGACGGAATTAAAGACACTTTACTTGTATTAAGCAACCGCCTCAAGTTTGTAGATCTCAGCCTAAAACTCGATGATATTCCAAAAACCTGCGTACAAGTAGGTGACCTCAATCAGGTATGGACTAATCTGCTGATTAATGCCTGTGATGCCCTCGATGACTCAGGTAAGATTTCTATTTCTACCGCTCATTCAGAGAATCATATCACTATTGAGATAGGAGACAACGGGCCCGGTATTCCACCCGAAATAATCCACCGGATTTTCGAGGCTAACTTCACCACTAAAAACCAGGGGGCAAAATTCGGGTTAGGACTTGGGCTTCCCATTTCTAATGAAATTATTCAGCAGTCCGGCGGTTCCATCAAAGCTGAAAATCTGGAAGCAGGTGGGGCCAAATTTACCATCACCTTACCCATAATTTCAGATTGCTAAGCTTTCTCCTCATTCGCTATAAAATACAGCTGCATGACTCGGATTTGGTCGTAGCCAATTTTCTTATTCATCCGATCATAAACAACTTTCAGCATATGAGATCCTTTCTCGTCAAAGATCTTAATAATCTCGTCCTGCTGACGAAGTGAAAGTGACGTCGCTTCCGTGATTCCCTCTATACGCAAGTCATTTCCGTCTTTGAGATAATTTTTTAGGTGATTTAGAATGGTGACTTCCTTCACCCCGTGCTCCTCCGAAAGGTGCGCGATAGATTGTCCGTCATTAAAAGCCTTACCAATCTGAACATGGGTCTCCACGCTTTCAAATTCTTCTGCTTTTTTCTGAAGTGTTTCTTCCTTTGCCTCAATATCATGCTCTTTGGTATATTTCTTGATAATCCCGATAAACAGGGAGCCGTACTTTTTCAGTTTCACATCTCCAACGCCATATAGTGGCAGCAGATGTTCCTTGTCCTTCGGATAATAATAGGCCATCTCCATAAGTGTAGTATCAGGGAAAATGGTGTAAGGAGGGATTCCATTTTCATCCGCCATTTTCTTACGCTCTTTGCGTAAAATCTCGAAGAGATCTTCATCGTATTTCGCTTCAACCTCGGTAGCTACTCGCGAGGCTTCCTCCGTACTCATAGCTGTGCTTGTGCGATCGAGTGTGCCAAATACATTTTCATCGCCTTTTAGAACGGCATGAGATTTATCTTCGAGCTTCAACTCGGCATGCTCACCTTTACTCAGGTAATCCTGACGAATCAGTAGTCGGGATAATTGCTCCCATTGATCTTTAGACCATTCTTTCCCGGAACCATGGCTTTCAAGTTTGTCGTGTTCTAAATCCAGTACCTTCTTGGCTTTTGAGCCTCTTAATACATTCACAACCTGAGTTTTGCCAAAGCTTTCTTCCAGTTCAGAAATACATTCCATCAGTTTTTTAGCCTGAATGGTGTAGTCTTCAACATTTTCATCCGTAGAAAGGCAGTTATCACACATCCCACATTCTTCCTTCGGATATTCTTCTCCGAAATAATCCATCAGCGGAATACGGCGACATTTCTTGGTTTCGATAAACTTGAGCAGATCATCCAGATGCTTCTCCGCGACTTCTTTTTCCTGCCCTTCCTTTTTGTTGATGAAGTATTTAATCTTTTGCGTGTCCGTATAACTGAAGAGCATCACACAATCAGAGCGCAATCCATCACGCCCCGCACGACCAATCTGCTGATAATACGATTCGATGTTTTGTGGCATATCATAATGCATCACAAAACGAACATTCGGCTTATTGATCCCCATCCCGAAAGCGATGGTGGCTACAATAATGGATACATCATCCCGTATAAATTTTCGCTGATTTATAGCACGATCTCGATCAGATAGTCCCGCATGGTAAGGTTTCACCGAATAGCCTTCATCATCCAGCTCTTGAGCAAGTTCATCTACCTGTCGCCGCGAAATACAGTATATAATTCCCGACTGATTTTTTCGGGTGTATAAGAAATCCAGTACCTGATTGGTTGGATCGTCTTTATCAGCAATTTTCAAAAACAGATTCGGCCTATCAAAACTCGCAATAAACTCATCGGAGTCTTTAAACTCCAGCGTTTTACGGATATCATCTCGCACACGTGGAGTAGCCGTAGCGGTTAATGCCATACATACGGCTTCAGGAAAAAGTTCTTTTCGCGCCGATGCCAATTCGCGATAATCAGGTCGGAAATCGTGACCCCATTCAGAAATACAGTGCGCCTCATCTACAGCAAAGAAATCAACTTGAATATCTTTAAGCAGCTCTTTGGTCTTATCCATCAGCAATGTTTCCGGAGCGATGTACAACATCTTGGCTTTACCATTTAGCACCTGTCGGCGATTATACCCATAGGCCTCGGGGGATAAGGAGCTATTCAAATGAACGGCCGTGACTCCATATTCTCTGAGCTGTTCCACCTGATCTTTCATCAGCGAGATAAGGGGAGAAACTACAATCGTAAGTCCGTCAAATATCAGCGCGGGAATTTGATAACACAGGGACTTCCCGCCTCCGGTGGGCATAATTACGAGTGCGTCTTTTTTCTTTAATGCCTGGGAAATAACTTCTTCCTGCAGCGGTCGGAAGGTGTCGTATCCAAATGTTTCTTTAAGGGTCTTCTTTGCTTCTTTGATCACAGATTAGTTTGATTTATTGATTGCACAGATTTCTTTCTTTCTCAGGCAATCTCTTTTTAATTCTTGTAGTTTTTAAGTTGTGCTATACGCTTGAAGGTAAGGCTGTTTTCACCAAAATTTAAAAGTAATGCTATTTCTAATTTATATGCCTTTAAATAATTTAGAACCTGAGAAATGTGTTGGTCATTGATTTCACCAACAGCTTTTAATTCAACCAATACTTTCTCCTCTACTAAAATATCAACCCTTCGAGCGCCAACCTTTATATCCCGATAATATAGAGGCATAGTCAATTCACTTTGGAAGCTTAATCCTTGGAACTTGAGTTCGTGATTCATTGCACGATGGTATATGATCTCCCTAAAACCATTTCCCAGGTCTGAATGAATATTCATCGCTGCGCCAATAATCTTTCCCGTTAGTTCTTTGTACTTGAAATCAGATTTCTTATTAAAATTATGCATGCTCTAACCTTTATTTCTATTCGTTAGTTAGAGCCGTATCAACCTCATTCCTTACACTAGGAGTTACATTTTTTTGGATTTGGGATTTCACAGATGTTTAATTCTGTGAAATAATCCCATAATCCTTCCATCCTGCAAATCTGTGATCACTACTTCGAGAGATACAAGCTCTTAAACTCGTACGGTTTCTTGAAGTGATCATCGTTGAAATCCTTGGCAAAGTAAATGCTTTCGCCGGTTGATTTCATCTCGGGACCCAGCTCTTTCTTCACTTCCGGGAATTTGTCGAATGGGAAGACCGGCTCTTTGATGGCCCAGTTTTCCAGTTTCGACTCCAGGTCGAAGTCTTTGAGTTTGGCACCAAGCATCACTTTAACTCCGATTGCTGCTTCCGGGCGCTGAGTTGCTTTGGCCAAGAATGGGATAGTTCGTGTTGTTCGCGGGTTTGCTTCAAGTACATAAACTTTGTCATCCTTCACGGCATATTGCACGTTCAGGAATCCAAGGATTTCCATGTTCTTCGCAATCTTCTCCTGATGATCTTCAATCGTTTTGATGATCTCATCACTCAATGAATAAGGAGGAAGTACAGCCGTTGAATCTCCGGAGTGTACACCCGCCGGCTCGATATGCTGCATGATTCCGGCAATGTGAAGCTGACCACCATCATACACGGAATCTACATCCACCTCGATTGCATGCTCCAGATATTTATCAATCAGGAAGGCGTTTTCAGGATGAGTTTTGAGAATGTTTGCCACATATTTACGCAGCTCTTCTTCTTTCACTGCGATTCTCATTCCTTGCCCTCCCAGCACATAACTTGGCCGGATAAGTACCGGATAGCCAATTCGATCAGCTATTCTAATCGCTTCTTCCACTTCATGAGCTGTTCCGTATTCCGGGAATGGAATATCGAGTTTTTTAAGGAATTTGGAGAACTCTCCACGATCTTCCGCAAAGTCGATCATTTCAAATGCTGTCCCAAATATCTTAATTCCTTCTTCTACAAATCGCTTCCCAAGTTTGAGAGCTGTCTGCCCGCCGACCTGAAGAATTACGCCTTCCGGTTTTTCATGATCAATGATATCCAGCACGCGCTCCCAGTAAACAGGCTCGAAGTAAAGCTTATCAGCAAAATCGAAATCGGTTGATACGGTTTCGGGATTACAATTTACCATGATGGCTTCGTAGCCCATTTCTTTGGTTGCTAAAACCGCGTGAACGCAGGAGTAATCAAACTCGATACCCTGCCCAATTCGGTTAGGACCGCTTCCTAAAATCAGGACTTTCTTTCGGTCAGAAACCTCACTTTCTGTCTCGCCCTCATAGGCTGAGTAGTAGTACGGAGTTTGCGCCGGGAATTCTGCCGCGCACGTATCTACCAGCTTAAATGATGGGGTGATATCGAGTTCTTTTCTTCTGTCACGGACTTGCTTGTCCGTTACTTTTTCTCCGCTCTTGCTTAGCAAATAAGCAATCTGAGAATCAGAAAAACCTGCTTGCTTTAATTCAAAGAAATCTTCTTTTGAAATTTCTTTGAGGGCTTGACCCTCAGCTCTATTTTCGAGAGAGACCATGTATCGAATTTGTTGCAGGAACCACGCGTCAACTTTCGTGATATCTGCAATCTCCTCGACCGATGCCCCCATTTTGAAAGCATTCCGTATTTGCATGGATCGATCCCAGTATGGCTTCAGCAATCGTTCACGTACTGTTTTTCGATCAAATTCTTCATAGCCATCAGCACCCAATCCGTCACGGCCAACCTCTAAGGACTGCCATGCTTTATTCAAGGCTTCAGGGAAATTTCGTCCAATCGACATCACCTCACCAACGGCCTTCATTTGGGTAGAAAGTTCTTCATCAACGCCGGGAAATTTATCGAAGTTGAAACGAGGAACTTTACAGACCACATAATCAATACTTGGCTCAAAGCAAGCTGATGTGGTACCGGTAATCTGGTTCTTCAGTTCATCCAGTGTATAACCAACGGCCAGCTTTGTAGCTACCTTCGCGATCGGATATCCCGTCGCTTTTGAGGCTAGCGCTGAAGATCTACTTACCCTTGGGTTAATCTCAATGGCCACCAAACGGTCTGAGCCGGGCTCCATCGCGAACTGCACATTACAGCCTCCGGCAAAAGTCCCAATACTACGCATCATTTTGATGGCTGCATCCCGCATGTTTTGCAGCTGCTTATCAGTCAGTGTTTGGGTGGGAGCAACCGTCACCGAATCTCCGGTGTGAACTCCCATCGGATCCATGTTTTCAATCGAACAGATGATGATAACATTATCATTGGCATCACGGAGAAGCTCCAGCTCAAATTCTTTCCAGCCAAAGATCGATTCCTCGATAAGTACCTGATGAACAGGGCTCAGCTCTAATCCGCGCAGCACTTTTCGTTCGAACTCACTTTCATTCCAGACGATTCCGCCACCGGCTCCACCCATAGTAAATGAAGGGCGAATGACAATCGGAAGTCCACCAAGCTCTTCAACAATTTCTTTGGCATCCAGCAGCGATTGTGCTGTTCGGCTGCGACATTGCTCTATTCCAATTTCTTCCATCTTATCACGGAATAGCTGTCGGTCCTCCGTCAGTTCAACTGCATCGATGTCTACACCTATAATTTGGATATTGTTTTCTTTCCAGAAATTTACTTTTTCCAGGTCTCGGCAAAGATTAAGCCCCGTTTGTCCACCCATAGTCGGAAGCACCGCATCGGGCTTTTCTTTGGCTACAATTTCGCGAATGGAATCCGTAGTCATGGGCAGCATGTAAATAGCATCTGCCATGATAGGATCTGTCATGATTGTGGCCGGGTTCGAATTAATCAGGACAATCTCGTAGCCTTCTTCCTGCAGCGATCGGCAAGCTTGAGAGCCGGAATAATCAAATTCACAGGCCTGACCAATTATAATGGGGCCGGAGCCAATAATCAGAATTTTGTTGATGTCGTCGCGTCTGGGCATTTTTTAGTTCGTTTTTCGTTAATTCGTTATTTGTTATTCAGCGTTGGCGGTTGACTTACTTCTGCGCTTTCATCATCTCGATGAACTGATCAAACAGATAAGCTGAGTCGTGTGGGCCGGGGGATGCTTCGGGGTGATACTGAACCGAAAATCCGGGGAAGCTCTTGAACTTCAACCCTTCAATAGTATTGTCATTTAGGTTGATGTGTGTAACCTCGGCAATCTTGTCATCGAGTGAATCTTCATCTACTGCAAAACCGTGATTTTGTGTTGAAATTTCAACGAGCCCGGTTTCAAGATTTTTAACGGGTTGGTTGGCTCCGCGGTGGCCCACAAACATTTTCTTCGTTTTAAGACCTTCACTTAAAGCCATAAGCTGATGTCCTAAACAGATTCCAAATACAGGCTTTCCACTTTTAGTAGCAAAATTGACTGCTTCCAGAGCATACTCTGCAGTTGCTTTTGGATCACCGGGACCGTTAGAGAAAAAGTATCCATCGGCTTCCCAAGCTTCGACTTCTTCGGCTGTGGTTTTTGCCGGAAAAATGCGCAGCGTGCAGCCTCTTTGGTTCAAATTGTTGATGATGTTTTGTTTGATTCCGTAATCGAAAGCAGCCACTCTAAAATCATCTGCTCCGTTTACGGTCTGGGCTTCGGAGCGGGTTACTTTAGTAGCCAATTCAAGACCTTCCATATCGTCCCAGTCTTTAGCCATCTGGACCAGCTTTTCTTCATCCATTTCAGTGCTGGAAATAACGGCATTCATCACGCCCTTCTCTCGGACATGGCGAACAAGCATTCGCGTATCGACTCCTGAAATACCGGTAATCTCGTTATCTACTAAATACTCCTGCAAGCTTCGATCAGCCATGGGATTACTAAATTCCCAGGAAAAGGCCCGGGTAATAATTCCGGCGACCATTACTTTTCGGGCTTCATCATCCCGCGGCATGGTTCCATAATTTCCAATGTGAGGATAGGTCATCATCATCAGCTGACCGTAATAACTCGGGTCGGTAAAAATTTCCTGATAGCCGGTCATGCTGGTATTGAAGCACAACTCACCGCCGGTTATTCCTTCATGGCCTACAGCTTGTCCGTGAACAATAGTACCGTCGCTTAGTGCAAGTATGGCTTTTTTTCGTTGATTGAGTGACATTGATTATTTGCGTTTCGGGTTTGGTAAGTGTTTGGAAAGAAAAAAGAGAGATGGATCTGAAAATTTCAGATCAAAAAAAATCCGACTGCGAATAACGCGCCGGATTTGAATAATAATATTGAGAAAAGATAATGCCATCAATCTCGCGACCTCCATTTTTGGGTACGCGGTGGCAGTGCTTCAAAGTTATGGATTGCTAAATCGGTAATTGTGAGTGAACGCTTGTTTGAAGTTTTCCTAAGATACATAGCAGGATGATTGGATTCAATTAGGATTCCACTCTTATTGCAATTCTTTTCAATTTAATAGGAAATCCCTCAAACCTAATCCATTCTGTACAACGTCATTTCTGTCGGTACAGAAAATCTTTTCCTTTCTTCAATTTCGGCTTGCGTTAAATTTATCATTAACATCTCACCATTAGACAAACGCCATTCTAATTTATCATCATTTTCCTTATCGATAAGTAATCGCAAATGCCCCGTTTTGTTTAAAACCTCATCAATAAACAAAAACTTAATATGACTCGGGGAGTTCTCTTTGTTTAATAATCCATGCCTTAAAGTATGATCGTACTTTTTTTGCCCTTCGTTTTCGATTTTACTGTCAGATTCATACGAATGAGTCCCATATAGCACCTTAAAGCTTCTGCCATATGGTTCAAAGTATAAATCCATTAGTTCGAGCTGAACTATTAGGCTATCACTTCCTTCTATACCGATCCAAGTTCCTACGTAAGGTGAGTGATCAGGCACCGTCGAGTTCACAAGATTTTGTGCAGCTAAGTTAGTGCATAAGAAAAATGGCATCGCAAAAATCAGAAGCATTATTTGCTTTTTCATAGCACCTCATCACCGTTAATATTCATACGCTTCCTAGCTTCGCTTCTTTATTTTAAACTTTATAAGATCATTAATATTACGTAAATACCCCTTCATTTATAATAATAAATTTACGCCATGCGCTTTAATCTAATTCTAATTCTGTCTTTTCTTTTAGGTTTTGCAGGCTGCTCTTCTGAAGATGACACCTCAACACCGGCAACCAATATCTCTATTTCCCTAGCTGATACCGCCGAAACTTTTGTGCTGAAAGATGATCTGACGTTTCTCGGCACTATTGGCGGCATTGATTTTCTGGATGAGAATAGGCTAATCATTTCTGACAATGCGCCGGGCTTATATCTTTTTAAAGACTTTGAGATGGTTGCCAGCTATGGTGGTATCGGAAAGGGGCCTTGTGAATTTGAGCAAGTGTCTGCCTTCGATACTTTTGAAAATACCTTGTATGTGCTGGATCAGTCTCTCACCAAACTTATCCATTTTGATATCGAAACACAGGAATGCGTAGAAGAAATAACTCATGAAGATTTCGGAGGTGTATACCTTATCCGCAGAGAAGAAAATAGCCCTTCATTTATACTTGGAAGGACTTCCTACACTGGCTTCTCTAGCGATTCCCTTCCATTAGCCTACCGATTTTATGACAATAAGACTTCCGAGGCTCTGGATTTTACTTTAGGCAGAGTGAATGCAGTAAATAGCATGGTGATGTTGCGCTCATCCGGGATGAATTTTGAAAAACATGACAATAGCTTATATGGATATTATCCCATGACCGATAGCCTGTACTCAATTAACCTTGATGACTATTCAGTAAACTCAGTTCCCCTTAACATAGATATTCAGCGAGATGAAATTGAAGCAGCTGGGGAGGATTTCAACAAGATTCTTGAGATTATCCGGTCTGATTTTGAGTTTATGGATCGCTATTTCATTTCAGATCAATGGGTAGGAATACAGGTCGTTCATCAGGCAACCAGTGAGGAAGAGGAAGCCGTGCGAATACTTAAGTTTTTTACGCATGACGGAGATTTCATAAAAGAAATTCCCTCCAATGGTAAAGCCATTGCCTTTCATAATGGCCAACTTGTTGAACTTTATGAAGGTCAAAGTACTAGCTCTGAATATGTCTACTCCATTGGTTTCAGGGATCTGAAATCTGAGTAAGTAAGAAGCCCATCTACCTAATCTGCACTTAAAGATTGCTAATAATCCAATTAAAGCTATATTAGCCTTGAACAAAGTAAATGGTTCGGGGTTCGCACATCATCTTACCTCATAATTTTCAATAAAAGGGGCAATCATGGGGATTTTTTGGGATTTAATGCAGGAAGAGAAACTTGAAGAACAACAGGCTAAAGCTGAGACTCTTGAAGGGCGAGTTGAGCTGCTTGAACAGGAGTTAGAAAAAACAAAAAGGCTGCTTCGCAAAACGCTGGAAGCACTTGAACAGCATATTCAGAAAGATATTGACGGGGATGGTAACTTCTAAGCCTAATTCTTCCATATCCATAAATCATTTCAACAAAGAATATGCTTCGCTTCTTCCAACATATCAGAAAAACACTTACGGAAAAACATAAAGTTCAAAGCTATATGCTTTATGCATTTGGTGAAATTTTATTGGTGGTAATTGGGATCCTTATTGCCCTTCAGGTGAATAACTGGAATGAACAGAGGGTAATTCGCTCTCAGGAAATAAACTATCTGCAAAACCTGGACAAAGACCTTAAGAAAGACCTGACAAATCTGAGTCAAATGCAGGAAGAGCGTCAGCAGAAACTTGAAGCTTCTGTAGAGTTGATGGGTTATCCTATTCCTGAAACAAAAGCCGAATATCTTGAATTTAACGCTCTCTTTAACACTCTTTTCTTCTGGAGAGAATACAATCCAAGTAATAATACCTTCAAGGAACTTGTAAGCTCCGGTAACTTTAATATCATTTCTAATGATTCAATTAAAACCTATTTGTTAGAAATGGAACAGGTCAATTCTACTATTATTGGAATCAGAGAGCACATGAGAAGAGAATATGACCATTACCTTTATGATATCGTTGTTCCAAAAGTAGAGCTTTTGGCCTTTTATGATTTTGAGCGCTTAGTTAAAGAGAGAATCCCGGTAAAAGATACATCAAAGGTTACTTCAACGGCTGAAATCGATAAGCTGATTGAGGACAGCGAGTTTATACTTTCCAACAAAGCTTTTAACAATGCCCTGAAACTGATTGCCGGGAATAATGCCGGCATTTTAAAATATTATGGCCAAAAGGTGACTCAAATTAAAAAGACTCAAGAATTTATCCGTCAAGAAATAGATAGCTAAGGCTTATGATCAGTAGCATAGAATAATATGATCCGCTTCTTCCGACATATCCGAAAATCGCTTATGGAACAGAATAAAATACGTACTTACTTTTTTTATGCCATCGGAGAGGTCCTGCTGGTGGTGATAGGAATCCTGCTGGCCCTGCAGATCAACAACTGGAATGAATCCAGGAAGCAAGATCTGGCAGAGCAGGAATTTATTGAAGGGGTTAAATATGATCTTTCTCAGGACCGAGACTATATTCAGATGATCATTCAATCAGCAGAGAGTAAGTTCAGGCTGTTAGATGTTTTAGAGAGAGAGATATTTTTTCTCTATGAAAATGACCGGCCACAGCTAGACTCATTGGTAAATACATACTTTATAGCCGAACGAACCTTTTATCCTATTTCGGGATCTTTTGAATCCGCCGTATCCGGAAACGAGTTAAGTAAATTTGAAAATAAGGCCTTCACCTCTGCTGTAACAAAAATATATAATTCAGGATATGCCCGCCTCAAGGATAATGCTTTGGAAACCGACAGTAGATGGTTCTCTAATTCTAAAAAATATTCACGTATCCGACGTACCGAAAGCTTTCCTGAAATGAACTCTGAACAAATGAAGGTTTTTCTGGATGATATCTATTCGTATAACATGATGCTGGAGTACTATATTAATGTTTTGAGGGATACCATTGTAATGATCGATGAAGTCTTAAACGAAAACCAGATCAAGGACCGCTCATGATCACTATTATCAGAAAAATTCGGCAAAAGCTTATTGATTCCGGATCCGTGACCAAGTACCTGCTCTATGCCATCGGGGAGATCCTACTGGTGGTGATCGGGATCCTTATTGCGCTTCAGGTTAATAACTGGAATGAAAATAAAGCAATAAAATCACAGGAAGACATATACCTGCGGTTTATCCTCGATGACTTGGTGTTGCAAAAAGAAGAAAATAGTACTCAAAGATCCGTAATTACGACTTACATATCGCTTGAAGAAGAACTCATTAAGTATATATCCAACAGGTTTGAAGTAAGCAAAGATAAAAGGTACGACGTAAAATTTTTACTCAGTACTCTTCTAATTGGTAGAACCTATGGTTCTTATGATGCTACTTTCCTAGATCTGACTTCATCCGGAAATATTGCTTTAATTTCCAGTCAGTCATTGAAGAATCAAATTATTCAACATTATCAGGTTCAAAAAAGGGATCGTGATGTAATTAATAATAACACCTTAAGTACTTTTATGGAGTTGTGGAACGAGCTAGTCTATAGAGATCTGATCGTAATTAGTCCAACCATCCATAAATTCGTAGCCGAATATAGTGAGCTCGAATTCAATCCATCACTGGAATTCTTGGATGACAAATTGTTTGAAAATCTATCAAAAGAAGAGAATATGATACTCATACAAAATGTATTGGCTTACAAGGTAACTACTACAAAAATTGCAATCCGGTTTATTGATGAAAGCGACACTCGCATTGACCACCTAATTGAAACGATAAAGTTTGAAATGGAGGCCCTATAATATGCTCCGCTTCTTCCGACATATCCGAAAATCGCTTATGGAACAGAATAAAATTCGTGCATATATCTTCTATGCTGTTGGTGAAATATTACTGGTCGTAATTGGGATATTACTCGCCCTTCAAATTAATAACTGGAACCAACAAAGGATTAATAACAATCTTGAGGAATATTACTTAGAGCTTCTTAGCGAAGAGCTACAAAATAATATAGAGTTTATTCAGTGGTTTTATCTGGATCGTTATGACCGTAAAAAAGATGCCTTGGAAATGTTGAGAAGCTATTATCAAGGAGAATATAAAATCCGGGACTCAACAAAGTTTGCTTTAGAATTAGGTTATGGTGCCGTTTTTGGAACACAGGCATTTCAGATTAGTACAGCCGTTTTTGATGAAATTATAAGTACAGGTAATCTAGGTATTATTCAAGATGAAGAATTACGAAAAGAGTTAATCGGTTATTACAGCGAATACGAGACCTTATTAGTGTCTCTGAGAGATTATGATTCCGGCTATCTGCAAGCAATAAATAGTTACCGGCCATTTGATGGTGAAAAACCAGATTCAATATCTCATTTTGATAGGGCTTTAGTTATCAAGATGGCAAAGACAGAGGAACTATACACTATGGCTACAGCAGAATTAACATATGCCTACCAAGCTGTTGCTTTTATGTTGCGTATACGGGAAAACGCGGAAAATATAATAGCATTGATAGATGAACTAATGGTGAATCGTAAAGATGCTTAGATTTTTCAGAACCATCAGAAAACAACTTATGGAACAAAATAAAGCGCGTATCTACCTCTTCTATGCCGTTGGAGAAATTGCCCTTGTCATGATCGGAATCTTGCTGGCATTGCAGGTCAGTAACTGGAATGATGAACGAAAGCTTCAAAAAGAAGAACGCTATTTACTTGCGGAGCTAAAACAAGAATTCCTCCAAAACCAATTATCTCTTGATAAGAGTTATATAGAGAATAGTAACGGGATAGAAAGTTCATTGATCTTAATAAACACACTTGCGAATAAAAATTCGTCTTCGATCAATTATCAATATATAGATAGCTTGAATTATAGAATTATAAGTGGGTACAACGAGTATGACCCTACTTCTGGAGTGATCGACGATATTATTAACTCAGGTAAGCTAGAGGTCATACAAAATGATTCTTTGCGTTATATATTATCCCAGTGGTCTGGCCAACTCATTGACATTAATCAAGACTATGAATTTAGGAACGAATATTTTATTCATAGAGTACTGCCTGAAATGACCCTAAATTTCCCCATGTTAAATACACTAGTTCTACATAAGAGATCACCTAAATCAAGTGAATTTATTAGCACTGTCAACTATTCAAAAATTGAGTATAGTCAGGAAATATTTAATAATAGAAATCTCGAGGGAATCATTGCCATGCATGTCTTTAATCAGGATTTCATACTAAATAATATAAAAGTCCTTAAAAGCTATATAAGCAATGCTATTCAGCTGATCGAAACTGAACAAAAACGGTTAAAATAGGAATCATTTAATCCTTAAAATCTGCGATTAAACATGCTCCGCTTCTTCCGCCACATACGAAAAACCCTCATGGAACAGAATAAAACCCGTACCTATTTACTGTATGCGCTTGGCGAAGTAATGCTTGTGGTGATAGGTATTTTACTTGCCCTGCAAATCAATAACCTGAACCTTGATAGAATTGACCGGCAGAAAGAGCAGGAGATCCTGCTTGATTTAAAAGTTGAATTTGAAGCTAATCTAAATGATTTAAATCGTGTAATTGGTCAGCATAAAGTTATTTATTCTGAACTCACTGAATTACAAAAGGTAAGCATATCCCGTAATTATGACGACCCAAGACTAGACAGCCTGACTCATAGCTTCATCAAGTGGTTTACCTTTACGGATAGGCCGGGTGCTTCCACAAACCTCATCAGCTCCGGTAATTTAAATTTAATTCGTAGTGATAGCCTGAGGGACTTAATTACTCAGTGGTCGGGTAACGTCAATGATGTTATTGATGATGAGGTATATACCGCTGATTTCGTGCGGGAAACGATGTTACCCTTCCTTGCAAAACATTATCCTATTTCTAATCTGGAGCCCCAAAATAAAAACTTGATAAGGATTTATTATATGGATCGGGAGTCTGACCCAATCTTTGATCCGGTATTTCCTGTTAAATCAGTTAACTGGAAGTCTATTCTCGAAAATAAAGAATTCCAAAGTCTCATCGCTCTAAGGAAAATATATGAAATGCATTGCATTATGGAAGGCGAATTTACCGAAGAAAAAGTCCACCGGATTCTGGCACTAATCAAACAAGAGCTGGACAAAACGTAATGGCACTGTGTTTTAACTGTGAAACCAAGTAATTTCGTCTTAACAAAATCGGGTCTGAAAACATGATCACACTATTTCGAAGAGTACGGGAACAGCTTATCGCTTCGGGGTCGGTAACAAAATATTTGATCTATGCTGCTGGGGAAATAATGCTGGTGGTCATTGGTATTCTGTTGGCCTTGCAGATCAACAATTGGAATCAAGATAGACTAACCGACAATCAGGAAAAGTATCTGCTCATAGAATTGGAAAAGGAATATGTTCAAAATTTAAGTGCTATTGAGGATGATATAAACATCAATAAGCAGAGTTTGAGTGCAACTATTCACCTTATCGAAGGAATTCAATCAAGAGAGTTACTTACTGCAAAAATGAATGCAGATAGCCTGATCGCCTATGTGAATAATATTTCAGGCTTTGATCCGGTTTCAGGTGTCATAGATGACATCATCAATACCGGAAAATTGGAAGTGATCAGAAATGATTCCCTGCGATATTTATTAGCTAATTGGGGTGAACAGGTTTCAGATCTGTATGACGATAACAATATCCGAAGCCTTCATTTGTTTGAATTCATCATCCCCTACCTTTCGAAAAACTATCCGCTTGCTAATACCAAGCCCTACTTTGAAAAATTTTCATACTTATCAAAAGGCAACTGGGAGCAGTGGAAAAATGTAAAAAGTTCGACACCGATTGAAGATAGGGACGCATTATTGAGTTCTGAATTCGAAAGCCTGCTTTTTTACCACGGTATCAATCAGGAATATGTGCTTACAAATTCTCAAAACTATAAAGAGTACCTTCTTTCCGTACTCAAATTAATAGAAGAGGAAAAAGAGAACTAGTATGATCCGCTTTTTTAGAACCATCCGAAAAAACCTTTTGGAACAAAACAAAGTTCGTACCTACCTCTTTTATGCTTTAGGCGAAATTGCCTTGGTTATGATTGGGATACTGCTCGCTCTGCAGGTAAATAACTGGAATGAAGAAAGAAAAGCCGGAATATTTGAAGAGGAGATCTTATCCCTGATCGACCAAAACCTTCAGCGTGATTCAGTAATATTGTCTAAAGAACTTTTAAAAGCGAAAAAAGGCGTTGAATTGACAGACCGCCTGATCGAGCAGGTGGATCTCAAAAACTATGACGACAGCTTAAATTACTGGATGGGTAAGATCATATCATTTGAACGGTTCAAATCACAAACCATTGCTTTTGAGGTATTGCAGTCAAAAGGAATAGAAAACATAAGTAATAAGGGACTCCAGCTATCCTTGATCTCCTATTATGATGATGACATATTTTTTGTTTACCAAAGCCTGACTGACGTAGAAAAATCATTTAACGCAGATTGGATTCCCGTAGTCAAGGAAAAGTTTTCGGACTTCAAATGGGAGGAATACCACCAACCCATTGACCCCAAAAGTTTCTTTGAAGACCCCTCAACAATCGTTCTTTTCAAATTATATCAGGATAACCGAGAAGGAAGCATACCCCGAATGGAAGCAGCTCTCAAAAGCATTTCTGAAATCAGATCATTGATTAAACTCCAACTCCAATGATTCCAATTTTCAGAAAAAGCCCTCAAGAACACCTGGAAATTGTCATTAATCACACGAAATAATGCTCCGATTCTTCCGACATATCCGAAAAACTATTATTGAAGGACCATTAAAAAATAATGCTATCCTTTTACACATCTTGCGTAAAAACTTACTCTTGTTATTATAAACTCTGAAAACCCTCAATGGATACTTTCAATATTGTTACGGTGATTGCCATCATACTATTTGCACGACTTGGGGTGAGATTAGCAGCCATGTACTTTAAGTCTAAAAAAGAGGATGAGGATTAGGCATTTTTGACTAAATTTTTCTGGATTCTCAGTAAAAAGCTCGCGATATAAACGAGCCTTTAATAAATATTTGACTCCTTTCTTTAGTGCAATCATTGAGTCAATAAATCCCCACCTATCGTATCCACCTTAAAGTCCTGGCTTATCTCTTCGCCATTAAATAAGGTGCCATCGGATTTTAAAAAATAATCCATCCTTTTGTATTACATTGTTCACTCAAACAAGATGAGGTGCCTATGAATTTTCGGGGTTTATTTGAAGAACTGCGGAGGAGGAACGTCTTTAAAGTCGCCACTGCATATACCATTGCCGGATGGTTAATTATTCAGGTATTTGCGACTATTTCCCCACAGTTAGGTTTTCCTGATTGGGTTGCCCCGCTTGTCACAACGCTGGTTCTTATTGGGTTTCCTATGGCCGTCATCTTTGCCTGGGCTTTTGAGCTTACACCGGAAGGGGTGCAAAAATCCAGTGCGGTCGATATCACTGAATCCGTTACCGCGTCAACAGGAAAGAAACTCAATAAAGTAATCCTGACGATCTTAGGAGTTTTTGTGCTTCTATTAGTCACTGAGCGTATATTTTTTGCGGAATCCACTTTATTTGAAGCAGATACGGCATCTTTTGAAAATGCATCTATTGCCGTGCTTCCCTTTGCCGATATGAGCGCTGGTGGCGATCAAGAATACTTTTCTGATGGACTTTCTGAAGAGCTGCTAAATGGCTTGGCTAAGCTCGGGGATATTCAGGTTGCCGGGCGAACGTCTTCATTTCAGTTTAAGGGCACGAATCCTGATTTAAGAGATGTGGGTTCCACTCTTGGAGTAAATCATATTTTGGAAGGCTCGGTCCGAAAGTCCGGGAACCGGATTCGCATTACCGCCCAGCTTGTTCAAGCTGATAATGGATTTCATTTATGGTCCGAAACCTACGATCGAGAGTTAACGGCTAACGATATTTTCGATATTCAGGAAGAGATCACCCGAATGGTAATCGCAGAATTAAAAGTGCAGTTATTACCACAAGAAAATATTGCGATTTCTGCCCAACCTACTCAAGATATAGAAGCCTACAACGCCTTCCTTGAAGCTACTCAGATAGAAACCAGCAGGCGTCCTCAGGACATCGAAACCGCTATTGAACTATATAAGCAAGCGATACGAATTGACCCTTTCTTTTCTTTGGCCTATTCGCGGTTAGCTTATGCTTATAACCTCCTTTATGATTACGGCAACCTCTCTTACGAAGATACAAAACGGCTTATGCGCACTAATATAGATCAGGCATTACTCATTAACAGTAATGAAGGAAAGGCCTATCAGGCTTTTTCTACTTATTTCAATGAGTTTGAAGGAGATTTTAGCAAATCTGTAGATGCTGCAAAAAAAGCGGTCGAATTATTACCTAATGATGCGATGGCTCATAATACTTTGTCGATTGCCTATGGCATAGATGACCAGGACGAAATACAGCAAGATATAACGATTCAGAAAGCATATAAACTCGATCCATTAAATAATGTTATTGCCGGGAATTATTCTGCATACCTCGTAAGAAATGAGCGATTTGAAGAGGCATTAGTATTATTAGATCAGATTATTGAAAGATCTCCTGAGTATAAGAATGCTTATACCCGTAAATCTGCAATTTTGGCCGGGCTACCTTACGGAGAAATCGGGGAAAGTTTTAAACTTATTTACCAGGCATACAAACTTGACCCTGAAAACCGCGATCTATTATTAGCCGTTGGCAGCAGGGCAAAGGATTTAGATTTTTACCCTCTCGCCGAATACATGACAAAGAAGCTTGAACGCCTCTACCCTGATAATACAGCTACCCTTAATCAACAATTTGATCTTGCCATAGCATCCGGTGAATTTGAGCAAGCCGAAAAAATAGCCCTTCAGTTTAGAGATCTTTACGGAGGTGAGAGATCCCTATTCTATTTCAGGGTACTCTACTATGTTCAGGGAAGATATGAGGAAGCCTTAGCCGTGATACAAGAACTTAACCCGGGTCTTTCATCAGACCCTCCAATAGTGGACGAGTCAAATGTAGCATGGGCTGATTCAAGAGCAGGAATTTTACGAAGTATTGGCGACTATGATGAAGCTGATCAGCTTGCACTGGCTTTTTGCGAATACCTGGAAAGCAATCCTAGCGGAACTGGATCTAAAATGGCCGAGAAATTTGACGAACTGAGCTGCAGCTCTGCCTCAGGTCAATATGAGAGGGTATTAGAGATCGTTGAGGATCTTTATTTCAACGATAATTGGAAAAGTAACTGGCCCGAAGGTCTTTCGACCACCGCCAACCCTCCTGAATTTAGGAATATGGAAGAGTACAAAGAGGTGGTAAACAGAGTATATGCAGATTTGCATGAAATAAGAGCCGACGCGATTGAGTGGCTAAAAGCCGAAGGAGAATGGAGAGAGGAGTGGGAAGTGGAGAGCAATATTAACTGAAACGTGTCTTATTTTGATCCCCAGATAGACCCCTTCAATAAACTATATCAAACCTAACCTACCTGTTTTTTAAATTTTCAGGTCCAAACTTTTCCTCTATATTCTCTCCGGCCAAACTCTTAAACCAACCCCTCTTATGAAAACTGTTTCTATATTCTTCTTCATACTTTTCTTTATCAGCGGAACCATTTACGCCCAGGAAAGCCAGGTAGTTGCCCAAGGCGCCGAACTCACCCTTATCTCTGATGCTTTCTCTTTTACGGAAGGACCGATTGCTGATTCCGAAGGAACCGTGTATTTCACAGATCAGCCCAACGACCAGATTTTGATGTGGACCGCCGGTGAACCCATTGCCGTTTTTCTGGATGATGCCGATCGTGCTAACGGTCTTTACTTTGACCATGAAGGCAATCTTTTAGCCGCTGCTGATGAAGAAAATGAACTTTGGAGTATTACTCCGGAAAAAGAAATTACCGTACTTGTTGAAGATTTTGAAGGCAAAAAACTTAACGGCCCTAACGATATTTGGGTAGATCCTAAAGGTGGCATCTACTTCACCGATCCTTATTACCAACGGGATTATTGGACTCGAACTGAGCCAGAAATCACCGAACAAAGAGTTTATTATTTCAGTCCGGACCGAAGTGAACTTCACATAGCAGCTGATGACGTCGTTAAACCAAACGGCATCATTGGAACACCGGATGGCAACACCCTTTATGTGGCCGATATTGGTGACAGTAAAACCTATGCTTATACCATTCATGAAGACGGTTCGCTTTCCAACCAAACTCTGATTACCGAAATGGGCTCCGACGGCATGACCTTAGATGAACAGGGCAACATCTACCTGACCGGCGATGGCGTCATCGTTTTCAGTCCTGATGGAAAACAGATTGAACACATCAAGGTCCCCCAACCATGGACAGCAAACGTCACCTTTGGCGGGCCCAATAACAGTACCCTTTTCATTACCGCTTCAACCGCCGTCTATACTTTGGATATGAAGGTGAAAGGTGCCCAGTAATTTGCTGGCTTCTTCCAAAAACCTGTTTTATAAGTGACTTTTTAAATCAAAAAAACGAACATAGCCATGATTAATTCCTGCCCTTTTACCTCTAAAAAGCCTACACATAAGCTCAAACCTCAAGGCTATTTCCTCCTCCTATTGATCATGATTATAGGGTTTTCGTTTGGCACACAGACCACTCAAGCACAATGGACAAACCACTATCAAAAACTGAATGATTTTGGGCACCACACGTATCTGGAACAGCACGAACTCCCTATTTTATCTCATGGCCCCGTGGATCCAGCTCCTGCCCCTAACGGTCAAACCTTGGCTTTTGCCGCACAAGGCTGGATATGGCGAATGGACCTGGAAACCGGAGAGGCTACAAGAATGACCAGCGGAACAGGTATAGACAGCCGCCCAAGATGGTCAAAAGATGGGAGCCATATCGCGTTTGTTCGTGATTATGGAGATGACACGGCCGTTGTGCTTCGTAATCTCGAAAATGGGGAAGAGCGGGTCATAAATACACCGGCTATTGAACTTGATCCGGAATTCTCAAGCAACGGGTTGTACCTTTTTTATACAACCGGAGAGAGCGGTAGCCTACAATTAAGAAGGTACCACATCGAGTCCGCTGTTGAAGACACCCTAACAGATCTTCCTAGAGTGGTGCGAAATGTTCGCAGCCTTGCCGGTAATTCCGGAATACTATATCTGCACGGTAACGGAGCCCATCGGGTTCTGCGTGAGCGAAATTTCGTAGAAGGATACGACCGAATTGCACATTCCGAAACACTCACCTATCACCTGACTGCTGACACTCATCCAAAGGAGAGACTCATCGTTTTTAGCGCACCTATCGATAACGATTATCATCTCTGGACTATGGATCTTGATGATTCAAGGGTTAAACATCGCTTAACTGATGGCCATCCCTTCGCACTGACGCCAGCCTTCAGTGCAGATGGCAACGACATTTTCTTTGTCGATCTGGACGAACAAAGGCAGTTTCGTATTATGAAGATCTCAACATATGGAGGCACACCTGAACCGGTTAAAGTTACTCGCTGGAATTATGGAGCACCGACCGGAAACTTAACTCTTTCACTTACCGGGCCAGATGGTAATCCCATAACAGCGCGTATTTCTCTCTCTAATACCGATGGGCACCCTGTCGCTTATTCCGGTGATGCCACTTACGTAGACCCTCAAACCGGCCGCCATTATTTTTATGTAGAAGGCAGTACGAAATTTACGTTACCGGAAGGAAGTTATACTGTTCTTGCAGCACGTGGGCCGATGACTCCACTTGTCGAATCGGATATTCTTGTTGAAGCCGATGAAAATGTCCAAGCTAAACTTGCTCTCTCTGAGGTTTGGGATGCTTCAGCTGCAGGCTACCTATCAGCTGACCATCATGTTCATTTGAATGGAGACGGACACCATCGTGCTAACCATGAAGATGCACTTCGATTAATGGCGGGCGAATCATTAGATCAGCTAGCCCCGATGTCCTGGAACCGATGGGAGCGTCGTATAGACAATGATGTGCTTGGGAGGGAGACCACCGAGGAAGACCGAACTGTTCATCAGGGACAGGAAGTACGATCTCATTTTCACGGCCACATCGGTTTGCTAAATGTAAAAACACCGTTCGCACCCTGGTTTTTCGGGCCATACAACCCGACACTGGGCGACCCGGACTTAACCAATGGCGATGTATTTGAATTTGCAGATCAACAGGGCTTATTTGCTACATACGTTCATCCGATTGGATCTGATCAGGACCCGTTTACCCACCTTGAAGACAACCCCATTCCACTGGAACTGATTTCAGATGGAGTACTCGCAGAGCGCATGGGGATTGAACTCGTCTGCGCCTGGACAAGTCCCCTGGGCAATGCTGCAGTTTGGTACCGTTTGCTGAATATTGGTCGCCCGGTAGCTGCCATGTCCGGCACCGATGGCTGGGTAGATTTTCACCGGACGCCGGCTGTTGGCACAGGACGAACTTATGTTCGTGTAGAAAACTCGGACCAGACTTCTGAAGCGATTATCGAAGCCGCTGCCTCCGGACGCAGTTTTCTTACCACAGGACCTGCCTTGGTTTTTGAACTGGGTGACGGTTCCCGCCCAGGCGATGTCACCTCTTCCGGCAATCAGACATGGCAGGCCACTCTTGCGAGCACTATGGGTATTGATTCACTGCAAATCATTATTAACGGGAGCGTCGTTGAACGTCTCGGAGGAATTGATGCTGGTGAAACCCGCACATTTACCGGTAGCGTGGATCTCCCCGAAGGTGGCTGGATCGCAGTCCGAGCCTTTGCCGGTGAGCAGAAAGAAGATTCTTGGCCTAGCATGCATGCACGACCCTTTGCCCATTCATCACCCATTTGGATTGGGGAGATCGGATCAACAGATCCCAGTGCACGTTCGTCCTCGGCCTCTGATTTAATACGGGCTATTGACGCGGCGGAGACGATGGCTCGAGATGCGTACGGTGATGTAGAAACACCTAGGATCCAGGCTCGATTTGATGAAGCGCGGGCATTGCTAAGGAAGATGATTAATGATTAATATCTAATGTGGGCTATCTCTGCATTAGCAAGGGTAAGATCTTTCTTGGAGATAGATCCAGGTGGAACAACTTATTTGCAGCAGTTCTAATTTTCTCAATGGCAAGTATTGGTGGCTGAATAGCTTTGTATATCCTGCTCTCTTAGGATTCTGACAAAACCCGGAATTTACTTATCGCCCAAAAACCCGCCAAAGGTCCTAACGCCATCAACCAAAAGACAAATACATTGCCGGTGGCCGCCCAGATCAGATTCACCAACTGAATACTGACGATGGTTATTGCAAAGCCCACGCTATTTACAATGGTAAGACCGGTTGCCACATACGAGGATTCTGATGACTGCGCGACCATTGTCGAAAATTGAGGGCTGTCAGGAATAACAAAAATTCCCCAAATAAGAAGCAATAGCAGGAACAGAACTAAGGGGATGTTGAAGCCAAAGGGAATTAAAAGGCAACATAATCCTGAAACAGCTAAAGAAATTTTTGAGACCCATTTACTGCTTTTCTTAATGGACCAGTATCCGCCAATAGCACAGCTAATTCCTCCTATCCCGATTATCACGAAACTCCAGAAAGAAACCGATATTTCAACCTGACTATTTGAACTTACATACCAGGCCAACATCACCGGTACGAAGGCCCAAAAAGTATAGAGCTCCCACATATGACCAAAATAGCCAAAGGCCGCCGATCTGAAGTTCTTATTCTTAAAGAGATTTGAAATCGCATTAACCTTGAACTTGAATCCGGCGGAAGGCTTGCGGTATGGACCATCATCGACGGTGGCATAAAGTAATGCGCCTCCGGCTGTGGCCAGCATTGAAGTGCCTATTAAAACAAAGCGCCAGGGCAAATCTCCTCCCATATACTTTAGTAAGTGTGGAAAGGCTGTTCCTAAAACCAAGGCCCCAACGAGATAACCAAGTGCTTTTCCCAAGCCTTCTTTATGCCAGTCCGCAGCTATCTTCATTCCCACCGGATAGATTCCAGCCAGAAAAATACCTGTTGCAAAACGAGCAGTCATCACTTCGGTAAAACTACCGCTCCAAATAGTCATAAGATTAGCCAAGGAGCCTCCAACGGCACACCATAAAAATACTTTAACAGGAGAAAAGCGATCCGCGACATTCAGGAAAGCAAATATCAACGTCCCGACAATAAAGCCCGCCTGAACGGCCATAGTGATAAAACCAATAAACATTTCCAGAAGATCCAGCTCGAGGATAATATCACTCACAACAGCATTTCCGGCGAACCATAGGGAAGTTCCGGTGAACTGGGCCAACACAATGATCGGTAAAATATGTTTGGGTGCTTTATCCGCCATCACGCAAAGAAACAAAACGCAAAACCCATTGCCAAAATGATTTTCGGCATATTACTTGGAGTCAAATTTCCGAGGTGTTTCTTTAATGAGAGAGCCTGTCAGTGTAGCTAATCCGCTTACCAGTCCACCTAAAAAACCGGTAATCAATACGACCAAAAGCGGCGAGCCTATCTGCAGCATTTCAGCAATTCGGGTGGAGAGAATTCCTTCATTGGCTATGTGAATATAGAGTGCTTGTCCGCCCCAAAGTGAAAAGAGAGCTAAAAACCCTAACCCAAAGGAAGTCAGTGCTTTTTCATTGAAGTAATACCCGAAAACCAAGCCCGGAATTACAATGCTCCACCAGGGCAAAAGCAGGTTTAGGATAAAGGCAGAAATCAGAATTAAAACTGTAAGAAACATGAAAATGGGGTTAGGTAATAAAGCGTCCTCTGAGTGTAGTAATTTTTTTGTAAAACTTTCAGCATTATCACACCTTTCAATTCATCGGTCTTTTTACTTCTTTCAATCATGACACGACTTCTTTTAATTACCGTCCTATTATTTACTGCTTGTGAAAAGCCGGCTTCGAATTCTACTTCTGAGCGCTCCGATCAGTTCATAACCATACTAGGCATTGCCCAAGATGCAGGATTCCCTCAAGCCGGCTGTAAGAAGGAAAACTGCCAGTTGGTTTGGGATGGCAAAGAAGAAAAGCGGCATGTGGTAAGCTTGGGATTAAGTGATTTACAAACCGGCCAAAACTGGCTTTTTGAGGCCACCCCTGATTTTCCTCAACAGCTTCATGCTTTGAAGAAAGAATCTGGTTCTGATGATCTTTCCGGCATCTTTCTAACTCATGCGCATATCGGTCATTATACCGGGTTGATGTATGTTGGGCATGAATCGATGGGAGCTTCCCAAGTCCCGGTTTATGCCATGCCGAGAATGAAATCCTACCTGGAAACTAACGGCCCATGGAGTCAGCTTGTTAGCCTTGACAATATTATGATCAATAAACTTGCGGCCGATTCAGTCATCCGGCTTTCTGAAAATCTTTCGGTTACACCAATCCTTGTCCCTCATCGGGATGAGTTCTCGGAAACTGTTGGTTATCGCATTGATTCTCCATCAAAAAAAGTGCTCTTCATTCCTGATATTAATAAATGGCATGTTTGGGAACGGGACATTATTACTGAAATTGAAAAGGTTGATGTGGCTTTGCTTGATGGCAGTTTTTATGATGCTAGTGAACTTCCCGGTCGGGACATCAGCCAGATCCCACATCCTTATATTGAAGAAAGCATCGAGCTTTTTAAAAACCTTCCTGCCACTGAAAAAGCTAAAATTACTTTTATACATTTTAATCACACCAACCCAATGATTCTGGACAGCCCTGAACGAAGTCAGGTTGAACGGCTTGGATACCGGGTCGCTTTCGAACAACAAACAATTCCCTTAAACTAAATCTATTATGCGTTACTCCCGTCACTATATTTATTCGATTTTCTTTTCTCTGATTTTAAGCTCAGCTGTTTCTGCACAATCCTATTTTCCGGGAAGCTGGGGTGATTGGGAAAAGAAGGCGCCGGAGGAAGTCGGCCTGAATGCGGATAAAATTCAGGAAGCTATTCAGTATGCCCAAGCTGAGGAAACGGATAACCCCCGAAGCATGGAGCTCAATCATTACCAAACTTTTGGACGAGAACCTTTTGGGGATGGCATCGGCCCTTTTAAAGACCGCGGAGAACAAACCGGAATCATTATTAAAGACGGATACATTATCGCCGAGTGGGGCGAGCCTTTTCGGGTTGACATGACTCACAGTGTGTCCAAGAGCTTTCTTACAACCACTGTTGGTGTTGCCTATGATCAGGGACTCATCCGGGATGTAAGTGATAAGGTTGATCAATATATGGCCCCCATCATGGTGATGGATTTTGACGAGAATGATAATAAAGCCGACGAAATCGGTGAGCCAAAAGTGCTTCAACCTTTTAAAGGTGATCATAACTCAAAGATTACCTGGAACCACCTGCTTCGCCAAACTTCTGACTGGGAAGGAAGTCTTTGGGGAAAACCTGATTGGGCCGACCGCCCTTCGGGAGATCGTGCTGACTGGATAACTCGTGATCGTTTTGAGCCCGGCACCGAATGGGAATACAATGACACCCGCGTTAACCTTCTGGCCTTGGCAGCTATGAATGTATTTCGGGAGCCTTTACCGGAAGTACTCCGCAAACAGGTGATGGATAAAATCGGTGCTTCACCAACCTGGCGCTGGATGGGTTATGAGAATTCTTGGGTGGTTATTGACGGTCAGCAAATGCAGGCTGTCAGTGGTGGCGGCCATTGGGGCGGAGGCATGTTTATCAGCGCCCGGGATCAAGCTCGGTTTGGGCTGCTCACGCTGCATAATGGAAAGTGGAAGGATGAGCAGATCATCTCCGAAAAATGGAATAAGATGGCACAAACCCCAACGGAAGCAAATACTAATTACGGTTTTATGAACTGGTTTTTGAACGTAAATAAAGAACGATTGCCCAGCGCCCCGGCAACAGCCTTCTTTCACCTTGGAGCCGGAACCAATATGGTGTATGTAGATCAGAAAAATGATTTGGTTATTGTAGCCCGCTGGATTAAGAGCAGCGCCATGGACGGAGTGGTAAGCCGGGTTTTGGAGGCAATGAATTAGGTTTGTCATGGCTGACTTTGCATCTCAGCCACAAAGAGGTTAACCTTACTTTAGCTTATAAAGTCACTACAAATCAATTAATTAGAACTATCGATGACTCGATCTTACAGGCTAATCGTCACACTCTTATTCATTTTACTTAATGCCCACTTCGCTCAAGCGCAGCAATCGAAACCTGTAACTATCAGTGTTGAAACTAATTCTGATGGAGAGCCAACTTTCTATGCAAATAACACTTCCTCAATTCCCTATACGGTAAGCATCTCATTTTCAAATATTCAGAACTCCATTCCGCCATCACCGAATCCCTATTTGAAAACGGTAAAAACCGGGCGTTCAAAAATCCTAACTCTTGAAAAAAGTGGTATTTCAGATCGCGGCGTACGCTATCGATACCGGTATTCTTACAGCTTAGGATGCTATAATACGGAGCCGGATACTGAGCTCGAATACCTACTTCCTATCGCCAACAAAAAAACGACCACCGTTTTTGACTTATACTATATAGTTGAACTTGTAAACGAAGAAGAACCTGACGGATTTTATTCCCTCGGATTTACCGCAAAATCAGGTGACCTTGTTTTTGCAAGCCGAGGTGGCACTGTAACTGATGTAGTTGATGAGTTTGATAATTCAGAAGTAGAAAAATATTTCAGCTCTAATTACAATTACGTCAGGGTTGTTCATGATGACTGCACCTTTGGTTCTTATCGTCATTTGAAAAAAGGGAGCATTGCTGTTCAACCCGGAGATGAAATTTATGCCGGATCTCCAATTGGCAAAGTTGTGCCAAGAGATACTCCTGAAGGCGCACGCTTTCGGTTTATGTTGAACTATAAAAATGATGATTATGTCCAAGGAGGCGAAGAGGATTACTGGAACTATTTAGTTCCAAAATTCAGAACTAAAACCGCTAAAAAGACTCAACTTCAACCTAATAGCGAATACACCTCAACACACCCCGTAGATTTGATAACGCAAGAGATGGGATGGTTTGAACGCCGTAGATGGAAGCGCAAAAACAAATAGACTAATGAATAAAACCGCCATCGTTATTGGAGCTACCGGTTTGGTTGGCTCACATCTTCTAAAACAACTTTTAGAGGATGAACGCTACCAAACAGTGAAAGTCTTTCATCGAAGATCGACGGGAATCGAGCATGATAAACTGGAAGAGCATATCATCAACTTTGATGACATTGATTCCTGGAAAAACCGGCTTACCGGCGATGAGTTTTATTCTGCTCTCGGCACCACCATCAAAAAAGCAGGAAGTCAGGAAGCACAGTACACCATCGACTACACCTATCAATATGAAACCGCCAAAGCTGCTGCTGAAAACGGCGTGAATAAATATTCCCTGTGCTCTTCAGCCGGAGCTGATTCTACCTCCAAAGTATTTTACTCTCGTTTAAAGGGTGAGCTGGATGATGATGTTAAGAAGCTCCCGTTTGAAGTCATCACCATCATGCGTCCTTCTATTTTAGCAGGTGAACGTGATGAAAGTCGGCTGGGAGAATCCATTGGGATGTTCTTCATGAAGATCTTCACCAAAATTCCGGGTCTCAAGAAATACCGCCCTATTCCGGGTAAAACTGTGGCTCAGGGAATGATCAACTCACTTCACAAATGTACTCCGGGCTATCACATTTTTGAACTGGATGAGGTTTTTTATTTGTAGGACGGTTTAGTTAATATCTGGCTAATTACTCAACCCAGATACCCTCTCATGAAAAACCTAATACTGCTTTTCCTTGCCTCACTTATTTCAACTACAGCCTTTGCTCAAACTTCCGATCTCAAAAAAATAATTGACGAGCGTGCTGATGAAATTGAACAGCAGGTTATAGACTGGCGCCGGCATTTTCATGAAAATCCAGAACTTTCTAATCGTGAATTTGAAACTGCAGAATACATTGCAGAATATCTGAATGAGTTGGGGCTTGAAGTCGAAACCGGTGTAGCTAAAACTGGAGTTGTTGCCTTATTAAAAGGAGGAAAACCCGGACCCGTCATTGGTCTTCGCGCCGATATTGATGGACTTCCCGTTACAGAAAGAACTGATGTTCCATTTAAATCCGTTGCAACCGGAACTTATCAGGGAAATGAAGTTGGGGTAATGCACGCCTGTGGTCATGATACGCATATCGCCATGCTCATGGGAGTTGCCAAAATCCTGACGGAGATGAAAAGCGAAATTAAGGGAACCATCAAATTCATCTTCCAACCTGCTGAGGAAGGAGCTCCACTGGGTGAGGAAGGTGGCGCTGAGTTAATGGTTAAAGAAGGCGTCCTGTCAAACCCGGATGTGGATGTGATTTTTGGAATGCATATTTCTGATGATACTCCCGTTGGCGTTATTGAATATCGCTCAGAGGGTATTATGGCCAGCGTAAATAGTTTTAGCCTTGAAATTAATGGGAAGCAGGCCCATGGTTCAGCTCCATGGAATGGTATTGATCCTATTGTAACAGCCGCACAAATCATTAATAATGCACAAACTATAGTCAGCCGAAGTATGCCACTTACCAAACAAGCCGCTGTTGTTACTTTTGGTGTGATTGAAGGCGGGGTTCGTCATAACATTATTCCTGAAAGGGTCCAGCTTGAAGGAACCATTCGGGCCCTTGACGAAGACATGCGTCAGCTCATCTTCAAACGTCTCGAAACCATTGTCCAGAATACTGCAGAGAGTAATGGTGCAACAGCTACCCTTACCATACATAAAGGTTATCCCATCACTTATAATGACCCTGAACTAACCGCCATGATGGCTCCTACACTTGAAGAAGTAGCCGGGAAAGATAATGCGGTGATTATCGATGCCATCACCGGTGCTGAAGATTTTTCCTTCTTCCAAAAAGAAATCCCCGGACTTTACTTTTTTGTAGGCGGGAAAGCTCCAAATAGAGAAGCCGCCGGTCACCACACTCCAGACTTCTACATCGACGAAAGTGGTATGAAATTGGGCGTTCGAGCTATGAGTAATCTGGTTGTCGACTACATGAACTCAGCCGGAAATTAACCCAGCTGAAAATCCCTTAATTTGAACCTTCCGTTATTTTTTAGTGTCCTGATTTTCCGGAGCAGAAAGCTGATTCTTAGGATCAGAGATTTCGATTGGGATAGACTTACTTGCTGAACCACTGTAAAGAGATACATGTGGAAACGGAATCTCGATACCTTCTTTATCGAATCGAGCCTTCACTTCCTCATTAATACTGTTTTTAAGTTTGATGTATTCATCTTTTGGAGCCCACACCAAGAGCAGCAGGTCGATGGATGAAGCACCGAACATATCAAAAACAATGATAGGTTCTGGTTCGGAAAGGGCAAATTCGTTTTTCTCTGCTACATCAAGAAGTACTTCCCTAACTTTGGCAACATCTTCTTTATAAGCCACAGAAATGCTTGCATTAAAGCGCCGGATGGGGAACTTAGTAAGGTTGATAACTTCCGTCTTGATAATCATTTCATTCGGAATTCGAACATAGCGGTTATCAAAAGTTCGCATCTTCACTGAGAGCATATCAATAGAAATAACAAAACCCGTGGAGGTTCCTATTGTAATTATATCATCCACTTTGAAGGGTTGTTCAGCAATTAAAAATAGGCCACTGATAATATTTGAAACACTGGTTTGAGAAGCAAAGCCAATTGCCACTCCCAAAATACCCGCTGCCCCCAGCAGTGGGGCCAAGCTGATTCCCAATTGTCCCATTACCGTAATCACCAAAATGATAAGCCCGACATGGAAAACCACTTTTCCGGCCAGCATCCCATAATGAGTTGCATATTTTTTTGAAACAAAAGAACGCACCCATCCTCTAACAATAAGCAGAATGGGGAATCCTACAGCTAATATGACAGCTATTCTGAGTGAAAGAGCCAGAAATTCCTCGGAAAAAAAAGCCTCTTGGCTTAAACTAAATAATGTAGAATCGGCGGCAACAGAAGTTGAATCCATAATTGATAATCAAAATATTAAGTTATCGGGCAGATATATGAGCGTCGTCAAAAAACATTTTAAATGTTCGAGTAGCAAAGCTTTTTGAAACTGGATTTCGGGGTTTACTCATCAATTCTCCTTTGCCAATAGTTGAAGGTAATTTCCCGGTCATAGTAACATCACTGTGCTGTTCTTCGCCGTTGTATTCAATTTTTGTTTCGTCGGCCCACAATTCTTCTTTCACACCGAACACACTGAGCCGCTCCACCCGGAAACAGAATTTTTCGAAATCAAGGTCTTCATTTGTCTCATTTGAAATCCAGATCGGGCAGTTGATCACATTAGGCTTGTTCTCGACACCGGCCAGGCTTCTTCGAGCTTTTGTACTCAACCAATAACAAAGCTCACCTTCTTGCGGACTCCCAAACCAGGTTCTTGAGAGTTTAATGCTCGGTATTTCCGTTAGCACATATTTCGAATTAGCCAGACTGATCTGAAGCCAGACAGGTATGCGACTGAAGATTTGAATAGAGGAACCTTTCGTTACTTTCAATGGATATTCAGAATTAATAATAACAGGAAGGTCCTGAAATACCGGGGCAATTCTTATCTCTTCTATCGATTTTGGTGCCCACCGCGACCATTCCAATCCTTCCGGCTCTTCTTCATTTAACTCACCGGAATATTGATGAGCCACCCAAATTTCTTCATCTTTTTTTCTGATCCAAACATGCAGATCCCCAATATTAATATGCAGATCTTTTTCAGAATTGAGCTTATATGTTTTCCAAATGGAATCCGCCATAAAGGGATCTTTTTTGATAGTTTTCTTAAAACTTGTGAACCCCAAATATGCCTATTTTTTCGCAGATTTTATAAAGCAATACGTAAAGAATTCTGCACAGATTATTATTAATTCTTCTTCTGTATTGAATATTTATTGCTCTGCCTGCTGTAGCTTCCCAAAACTATAATCAAATTCCCATGTAAGCATTTACATGAGAAAATGTGTGAGCTGATCTTTATTATCCATCCCGCTGAAATTAATAAACACCCTATTCATGAAGAAACTTCTCGGCCTTATTATATCCCTGTTCATTTTTGCATCGCTTGTTCATGCCCAAACACCTGATGAAATTGAAATCGTAGACCCTCCCTTTTGGTGGGTTGAAATGCCTGTTAATGAACTTCAGCTCCAACTTTATGGGGATGAGCTTGGGCACTATCGGGCTTCCGTTGATTATCCCGGAGTAAAGATCACCAGCCAATATGCAGTTGATTCGCCCAACTATCTCTTCCTTTATTTTGAAATTGAAGAAGGTGCCAAAGCGGGTAACATGCCGATCACACTTAAAAAAGGGAAAAAGGAGATCACCCTAAGTTATGAACTAAAAACTCGCGAGTCGGAAGAAGACCGAAACCTGGGATTCGACTCATCTGACCTTGTTTACCTGATGATGCCTGATCGCTTCGCAAATGGCGACCCGACCAATGATACTATTGAGGGCATGCTGGAATCGGCCGACCGATCAAATCCCGAGCGCCGTCAAGGTGGCGACATTCAGGGAGTCATAGATCATCTGGATTACATTCAGGATTTAGGAATGACCGCCATCTGGTTCACCCCTACCTTTGAAAATGATATGACGCCGGAATACGGTGCTTATCACGGGTATGCAGCTACGGATTTGTATAAAGTGGATCGTCGCTTTGGCTCTAACAAACTGTATAAAGAACTGGTTGATTCCGTCCACGCCCGCGGCATGAAGGTTATAATGGATATGATTCATAATCATATTGGCGACAAGCACTGGTGGATGGATGACTTGCCAACAACTGATTGGGTTCATGATTTTAAAGAATATGGCCAAACAAATTATCGAGGCGTTATTGCCGGAGACCCGTATGCTTCGAAATCCGATATGGATCGCTTGGTTAAGGGATGGTTTGTTGAGGAGATGCCCGATTTAGATCAACGCAATGAACTGCTTGCCGAATACCTCATTCAGAATACCATCTGGTGGATTGAGTATTCCGGTATCGATGGGATCCGTATGGATACCTACGTTTTTCCTTATCCGGAATACATGGCTCGTTGGTCTAAAGAAGTGCTCGAAGCCTATCCCAATTTCAACATTGTTGGAGAGTCATGGGTAGAGAACGTTATCGCGGAATCTTACTGGCAGTATGATGAGCCCGGCGTTGATGACGGATATGATTCACACCTCCCCAGTGTTACCGACTTTCCTTTTTCTTTCGCTGCTCGAGATGCGCTGAACGAAGATTTTGGATGGAATAACGGACTCACTAAACTCTTTTATGTATTCAATCAGGATATGGTCTATGCCGACCCGATGAAGAATGTGATTTTTCTGGATAACCATGATATGAGTCGCATTTATGAACACCTTGGAAAGGATGAAGCCCACTTTAAAATGCTTTATCCTTTTTTGCTGACTGCCCGAGGCATTCCCGTTGTGTATTATGGAACCGAGCTTATGATGGGGCACGAAAACCGAGGGGGTGATGATGAAGCCTGGAGGCAAACAATGCCTGGTGGCTGGTCTGATGATACCAGAAGCGTGTTCACTGAAGAAGGTCGCACAGACAAAGAAAATGAAATTATGGAATGGGTCAGTGTTTGGGGTAAGTGGCGGTTAGATTCTCCCGCTGCTCAACATGGAGAGCTGCTTCATTTTGTCCCTTATGATGGAGTTTATGTTTACTTCCGAATTCATGAAGATGAAACCCTGATGATCGTCATGAATTCCAATGAAGATTCGATGACTATGAATGCCGATCGTTACAAGGAAGTACTTAAGAATTTCTCAACCGGAATGGATGTGATTTCTGGGAACAACTTTGATGTGGCTAGCGACTTTAATGTTGATGGAAAAACAACTACTGTTTTTAAGTTAAAGTGAATTAGCTAACCTCTCCACGAAAAGAGTGGTGAGGTTAATTCTAAATCAAGACAATTCTTTAATCCTGCTAATCACAATTCAAGTACTTTACCCTTCAGCACAACCTAAATTCCTTATTTAACTCTTTTTAATTACATTCTTGTAAACCAAAGAGGTTCAAGATGTCGAGAGCTGTCTATTTAATTCTGATTATTTTTTTTATTCAGGGGTGCTTAATCTCTAATGACTTTGATTGCGCTATACCTTTTCATCGGTCTGTAGATGCCGGATATTTTTCCACCACCCCCGTTCCTGACCAAACCATTTCGGTTGGTGATACCGTCTACTTTGATACCGACCCATACTGGAATTATGGATATCAGTGTAAAGAAGAGTATGGTACCAACCCGGATTTGGCAACTTTTATCACAAATTCTGAAAATGTCGAACTCTACAGGCAAGAAGATCATGTCTTCATCATAGGAAAAAGGCCCGGTAGTTTTACAAGCGCAATAGTTGGAAGTGCCTATATAACAAAAGATTGGGACAGCGATTTATACTCTGTTATGCTTCCGTTAAATATTAACGTGGTTTCTGAGCCTATAGAAAGAGGTCGACAACGGGTGGTTTTCCCGCCAACAGGCAGAATTGATAGCATTCAAATTTTGAATGTAGACCCCGAGTTTCCCCGGGTTCAACTTACGGCTTCATATTCACCTGAAGTTGAGATCAATAGTTACAGAGATTTTAGTACCCGGTGGACCTTAATCCCAAATCTTGATCTTGAAGTCCTACGAGAAAATAAATTTGTCTATAACCTCACAGAACATGGCGGATCAGATAACGAGTATTACTTTGTACCCGACTCCCTCCATGAGATCTACCATGGCTATGTGGAAGTTGAGGCTAATGGTAGAACCTATGGCCGAACTTTCACCCTTGATTTAAGTTCTTATCTGAATTAACAAATAAAATTTATTCTATTTATAAGTCTATAGTATTAAAATAATACCTTAACTTTAATATCGCTATCTTAAATTTATTCTTATAAATAAGGCTATAGGATTATGAGTAAAACTGAAAACCACCTTCTTGCTAAACAATTAGACCGTAAATTTGTCCAGATAGAGCCTCTAAACTCATTTGAGGCCTCAAAAAATGGCTGGGTGCATCAGATTCGGAAAGCTCTGAATATGTCTTTAAGGCAATTGGGTGATCGGTTGGGAATAACCCCGCAGAGTACCAAAGACTTAGAGACCCGGGAAGTTAACGGCTCCGTAACCCTAAAGACGATGGAAGATTTTGGCCGATCGCTGGAATTGAAGTTTGTTTACGGATTTATCCCCACCGATAAGAATATTGAAGCCATGATCGAGGAGCGAGCTAACGCGAAGGCTAAAGAAATTGTACAGCGCACCTCCCACTCTATGAATCTGGAAAATCAGGAAAGATCTAAGGAACAACAGGAGAAAGCGATTAAGGAAAGAGCACAATCCATTAAAAATGAAATGCCTCGCTACCTATGGGATTAACCTTTGATTACATAACGGACCAGGACATTCTTACTGAAGAAGATAAGGAAGGCCTTCTTATTCCATCGATCACCGTATTAGAGGACCTCAAAGAGTTTGAGCATCTGAATATTGAAAAGGCGGTGGAGTGGTCTTTAAAAAGACGATTAAATCTAAAAACCGTTTTCTCTGAAGATTTCATTAAAACCCTTCACAAAAAAATGTTCGGAGATGTGTGGAAGTGGGCCGGGTCATTTCGCACCATAAATAAAGGCAGCGGAGTTGATAAACTAGAAATCCAGACTGAACTTCGCTCACTTATTGAAAACACTCTGCATTGGATCATCAACAAAACGTATGATCCGGATGAAATAGCTCTTCGATTTCAAAACAGACTGGTTTCCATTCATTGTTTCCCAAGTGGAAATAGCCGTCACTCCCGGTTGATAGCAGATATCATCATAACTCACATATTTAAGAAACCAGTATTCAGCTGGGGCCGAAACTTACCGGCCGATAACAGAATCATTAGAGAAAAATATACTCAAGCTCAGCAAGAGGCGGATAATGGCAACTTCGCATTGCTAATTGAATTTGCCCGATCTTAGTTATTCCTGTCCTTCAACACTACAAACTTCACTTAAAAGACCGTATCTTTAGGGCTTAATCAAGCAGTCAGAAAATACTATGAGCACGGCCACTGCCGAATCACAAATTACCAAAGAGGCGAAGAAGAGACGTACCTTCGCAATTATTTCTCACCCGGATGCCGGGAAAACCACACTCACTGAAAAGCTCCTTTTATATGGTGGAGCTTTGCATGAGGCCGGCTCTATTCGTGCGCGAAAAGCAACACGCCATGCCGCCTCTGACTGGATGTCGATAGAGCAGGAGCGTGGTATTTCCGTGACTTCCTCCGTGCTTCGTTTTGAGAAAGATGGCATCAAATACAACCTTTTGGACACCCCGGGTCACAAAGACTTTTCTGAAGACACGCTCCGAACTCTGGTAGCGGCCGACTCTGGCCTGATGGTAATTGACGTTGCCAAAGGTGTCGAGGAACAGACCGAAAAACTATTTGAAGTATGTAAGCTCCGCGAAGTTCCGGTTATCACCTTTGTGAATAAATGTGACCGCCCCGGTATGGAGCCGCTCGAGATTCTAAGTAATATTGAGAATAAGCTAGGCATTGAAGCCGTACCGGCAAGCTGGCCGATGGGCTATGGTCAAAAATTTCAGGGTATATATGATGTGATCAACAATGAAGTTCACATGTACCAAAAAACGGATCATGGTGCTAAAAAGGCCGTTACTGCAGTCATGAGTGTTGAAGAAGCCATCAAAGCCTCTTCCCTTTCCCCGGTCGAAAAAGAAGCTTTCCAGGAAGAGGTGATGCTGATTGAAGACATGTATGAAAACATGGATCGCGAGGCTTATGCTTCAGGAAAAGTAACGCCGGTATTCTTTGGCTCCGCTCTTCATAATTTTGGGCTGGATGTTTTTCTAACCTATTTCCACCAATTGGCTCCGCATCCCCAACAGTACAAAACTCCGGAAGGGTTAGCTCGTGATTTAAATGATGGATTTTCCGGCTTCATCTTCAAGATGCAGGCCAACATGAATCCTGATCACAGAGATTGTGCTGCCTTCATACGTGTGGCTTCCGGGAAGTTTGAACGAGGTCAACAGGTGACGATCGCCGGACTGGGCAAGAAAATCAAAATGTCTACTCCTCATACTTTAATGGGAGATGACCGGCAGCTTATGGAAGATGCATATCCGGGTGATATTGTTTCGATTTTTAACCCCGGTTCATTCCGAATTGGAACTACGATTTATGAGAAAAATGAAGTCAAGTTTGATGTAATTCCGCTTTTTACCCCTGAGCATTTTCAGAAAGTAGCGACTAAAGATCCATTCAAAAGAAAACAGTTACGTGAAGGATTACGACAACTTTCAGAAGAAGGGGTGGTTCATGTATTTGAAGTACCAAATGGTGTTGGAAATGAGCTTCTCCTTGGAACCGTTGGAGTGCTGCAGTTTGAAGTTGTAGAACACCGTATGCAGACAGAATATGGAGTTGAATTAATTAAAACTCCGGTTTCTTATCACTGTGCTCGCTGGCTGCCCAACGAGAATGATGAAGTTGTTGAAAAGCTTGAGGCCAGTTACTCAACCCACGTCACTAAAGACATGGAAGAAAACCCGATTGTTCTTTTCGATTCCCAATATGCGCTAAGTCAAGGCGAAGAAAAAGTAGGGAAAGAAAATCTTTTCAAATTCAAGCAAGGGTAGGAACTTCGAACAAGGAACGCTGAATTTCGAATATTGAACTTTCGGTGTCCTTACAGCCTCAGTTCGATACTAAAATCTCCATTTTTGAGGAATCCAGATGCTAAAAGCAGGTTTGTTAAGTTCATTGACGAAGCAATCTCAAATACACGAGCATAGTCGCTGAGATTGCTTCGCTTTTTCGAATCATTAATTTAGATAATAGCTCATTAACGCTCGCAAATGGTTACTATGAGTCGAGCTCAGGTTACAGTTAAAAATAAGAACAAAAGTGATATGCTTCGAAAAACGCTCTTAATCTATATTATTTCAGTAGCTTTGTTCGCGTTGCTTTCAGTTTCCTGCAACTTAACGGGTGATGATTGTGGTCCTTTTAAAGACAAATTTAAGGTTGTCAATTTCGATGTTGAATTAAAAAATCTTTCAATCTCTTCATCTCCTGAATTTCAGGTTCAACACTCAACTTTAGAAAGAGACACCGTAAAATTTAACGAGTTCAGTGTTGGCTTCTTTCCAATCAGTGAATACTATTCTTCCAATACGTTACCCACGAGTTCCTTTTCATTCTTACCGGAAGCCTATGCCTGCTCTCCGCCAATTCCGGTTTCGGAAGAACGAATCTCTGATATCCGAATATTCAGTAACCAAGACTACAACTCCAATTTCAGTGCCGGGGATAATCTTTCAGAGTTATTTGATGTCGTTATTTTTTACCGAGGCAAAGGATATAACAGGCTTGGTTTGAATGAATTTATCTCCTCTAACCCATCCATTCCGAATGAATTATTTTTGATTCCAAAGTCTGCCCCGGAAACTGCTGAACCCATCACTTTTACTATCCAATACTACCAGGATGGAATTGACCTCGACTACTTTGAGAATACAACTAAATCTGTGGTTATTACTCCATAGGCTTCAAAAGACTTCATAAAAAAAGAACGCCTATCCCAGAAGGATAAACGCTCAAAGTTCTTTGTTCCTTATTGGATGTTCTTGAACCTACTTACCACCATTAGCTCTTAAGTCAGCAATGCAATTTGCATCGAGCGGAGCAATTCCTCCACCAAAAAACTCACCAAATACGCCAGCATTTTCCATGGCGTAGTACATCAAGCAGCTGTCGTTATCACAGTGTCTTCCGTTCTCGGTGTCCTGATGATTAGTCTGCATTTCTGTACTTGAAGCCGGAATGTTAACCAACCCAAAAAGGTGACCAAATTCATGCCGGAAAGAAATAGACTCTGTTAACCGTCTGGAAGGCTGATTTAGTCCACCGCTTACCTCATTATACGTGGCCCCAAAGAATGCATTTGAGGTGTTGAAGTATGCAATCCCGAGCACATTGGCCTGTTCATATTCACCGTCTACAATAATCATATAGGCTTTAAGCGTGGTTCCTTCCGTATATTCATTACGATGTTCCTCTTCAAGATCTCTTACTTCGTCGGCAGTGTAAGAAGACTGACCAACAGCAGGAATCTCGGTCGGTGTATTGATCGTTACTGACTGCTTGTTTAGCCTTTGCTCAAAAAAGGCTTTAAGGCTATCAATGGCCTCAGCGTTTGGCTTGTAGCCCTGCATGTAATCAATCTCTACTTCAAGGCTTGTAAAGTTTTCGTTTGAAAGAAAGTCATTCGCTGATGCTCCGGGATTTTGAATATGGGAATATAGAATTTGATCATCCCCATCAGATCCGGTAGAATTATTTGAACAACTCACTCCCAAAAAGGCCGTCGTCAAGATTATTAAACTGAGCATTAAAAATTTTGATCGAAATATCATTTTGACTTCTGTTTTCTTCAAATTCACTTAATTAAATGGGTAGCATGGAGTTATTGTTCCATAAAATCACAATTCTTCGGGCTTCCCCTCTATATTCCCGCTTTTTAAAATGAATGCATATGTGTAATTTATGTTATGGAATCAAAATTTCCCATTCGCAAAATTATCCATGTTGATATGGATGCGTTTTACGCCGCGGTAGAGCAGCGGGATAATCCCGATTTACGAGGAAAGCCTGTTATCGTTGGCGGCTCTCCCAGCGGGCGGGGTGTTGTAGCTACTGCAAGTTATGAAGCCCGGAAGTTTGGGGTTCACTCAGCTATGCCTGCATCACAAGCCATCCGCCTATGTCCACATGGTATTTTCGTGAAGGCGAATTTCGAGGCTTACAAAAAAGCCTCTCAGCAAATCCGGGAAATATTTTTTGAATACACTGATTTGGTGGAACCTCTTTCTATGGATGAGGCTTTTCTGGATGTCACTGAAAATCACAAAGACATTCCCTCGGCTACCCTGATTGCTAAAGAAATCAGGGGGAAAATATTTAAGGAAACTCAACTTACCGCATCGGCCGGCATTGCTCACAACAAGTTTTTAGCAAAGGTCGCTTCCGACATCAACAAGCCGGATGGCATGGCTCTTATCACACCGGAAAAAGCTGAGGCTTTTTTAGAAGAACTGAATATCAAACAGTTCTTTGGTGTCGGGAAAGCCACACAGAAAAAAATGCATGCAGTGGGCATTAAAAACGGTGCCGATTTAAAAGAGTGGAGTGAAATTGATCTGGTGAAAGCCTTCGGTAAATCCGGACGGTTCTACTATCGTATCGTACGGGGAATTGATAATCGGGAAGTAAGGCCTCATCGCGTTCGTAAATCATATGGGAAAGAGCGCACCTTTTCTGACGACATCGATAGCCTTGAGTGGATTAATAACTTTCTGGATGAATTAGCTCAAACCATTTCGGAAGGAATGAAAAAAATTAATGCTGCCGGAAAAACCATCACCCTAAAAGTTCGCTACAAAAATTTTGACACCATCACCCGAAGCTATTCTCTGCCTCACTATACAAATCGATATCGGGATATTATGGAAGTAACCCGTAAATTGATGGAAGAAACAGAAGTGGGAAGCCGACCCGTTCGCCTTTTAGGTATCACCTTATCGAATTTGAATCTGAACGAAACCACCGTCTTTGAGCAATTAGAGCTCCCGCTTAATTAAACTCTATATTGATCATCTGTTCTCGAGGGTAACTACTTATATTTGATTCATGAAAAAGTTCAATCTGCTTCATCTAGAAACCCCGGTTCGTCCGATGAATGTTTAAAGGGATCTTTTTGTATCCATTTTTTGACGGCTACCGTTTGTTTTGAACTTTTTTGCCCTTTTCAATCGTCAGACCGCTGAAGCTTTATATCCTTGTTCCGGTTTTTTACTTACGTGGTCGGACGAGGTTCGGGCATAACCATTCTGCAAAAACCCGCCAGATCCGTGTTCTATCCCTTCTTTGCCATCTAACTCAGATTTAAAGTAACCTGTTTTATTAAATAGAACTTGTTTAAAGCAAGATGTTTGCTATTTTTCCCTTGGGTACAAATAATTAAATATACATATGGCTTATAAAATCAAGTTGAGAGTAATCACTCTTATAGCAATACAAATTCTATTTCTCGTTTCTATCGCAAGTGCGCAGGACAAATCCTCTGACATTCAAGATAGGTCGAAGGACATGTTTCAGGAAATGAATACCGGAGAACTCACCCTTCGGTTTGTTAACGCACTCACCGGAGAGTATGTGCCGGGAGCAAGTGTATTAATTAACGGAGAAGAGAAGTTTTCCGATTATGAAGGAAAAGTGCTTTTCAAGCCTTCGGTAGAAAATGGTCAGGTTCCGGTAGTTTTTGAGAAAGATGGTTTTATCACCGCAAGATTTGACCTTGAGTTGATGGTGGGGACTATATTTCAGAATCGAATTTCTGTTTCTCCCGACTTACAACCCGGATCGATACGAATAGTATTGGACTGGTCAGATAATCCGCGTGACCTGGATGCTCACCTAATAAAAGAGGGCGGATATCATATCTCATATCGTAACAAAAAATCCAGTGATGACGGTAAAGCTAAACTGGATCGCGATGACCGTAATGGCAATGGCCCGGAAACCATCACCGTTAAGCAGGTTGACCAAGGTGATGTTTATACCTACAAAGTTCTTAACTACAGTGACCGACGTGATGAAAATTCAAAAGAGCTTTCGAACCAATCAAGGGCTACCATTCGTATCTATGGTGACAACCAGTTGCTAGGCACCTATCGAATTAACGATGAACGTTTTGGAACCGAATGGACAGTATTCCAAATTAAAAACGGCCGCATTCAGCCTGTTGATACCATAGAATAGTTTTGTTGCGCTTTAGTGATGAAGTGAGGAGTGATAAAGTAGGCTTTTTAGAGGTTATGGGCTTTTCTTCGGTCGTTGATCATGCTCAATAAAAGTTTGATGATCTTTGTAAGTAATCGGATTCTTTTGGAGGCTACTTCTTCTGATAAAAGGTGCCTGCTTTTGAAGTACCAGTCCCGAGTTTCTCTTGCAGAACCTAAAGCAATTTCATAGGAACGGGCTTTTTCTTTGTTAGAAATTCTTGAATATCCTTCTACAATATTCGCACTAACAGACCCCGAAGATCTATATAATTGATCAGCTAATGAAAAATACCGTTCCCCTATTATTTTTTGTGAGTCAACCCAGCTTACATCTGACAAGTATAATGCCAATTTATAGCCTTCGATTTTCCACACCACGTCATTTTTAATATCAGGATGTACTGATTTCTCCCATTCTTTGTAATTCATTGTACCCTTTTTTAATTCTGTAAGAGCAACTTCAAGGGTATTCCTTACAAATAATCTATAAATAACTCACTTATCACCCGTTACTTCATCACTTTATCAACTCACAACTATCATTTTACCCAGATAATCGTGAATTTCCGCGCATTACAATCAACCTAAAGAAATTGACAGAAAATGAGTGACGGTTACGGATTACTAAAAGGAAAAAAAGGAATCATTTTTGGAGCGCTCGACGATCGCAGTATCGCCTGGAGAATAGCGCTGGCTTGTAAACGAGAAGGTGCTGACTTTGTGCTTTCTAACGCCCCTGTTGCCCTCCGCCTTGGAGCGCTCGATGCGCTTGGCGAAGAAACAGGCGCCCCCATTATTCCTTGTGATGTGACAAAGGATGACGAAATTGAAGACCTGATGGCCCAGACCAAAGAACATTTAGGTGGCGTTGATTTTATTCTTCACGCTATCGGGATGTCACCAAATGTCCGGAAAAAACAAGAATACACAGACCTCAACTACCACTGGCTTCAGCAAACTTTGGATATTTCAGCGATTTCATTGCACCGGGTTCTTCACCATGCAGAGAAGTCAGAAATCCTTAATGACGGCGGAAGTGTTGTAGCCCTATCTTACATTGGTGCTCAACGTATTTTCTCTAAGTATTCAGATATGAATGATGCGAAAGCACTGCTTGAAAGCATCGCTCGTAACTATGGAAGTCGATTAGCAGATCGCGGCATTCGTGTAAACACGGTTTCTCAGGCTCCAACTAAAACATCCGCTGGAACCGGAATTAAAGGTTTTGATGGCATGTATACTTTTGCCGATATGATTGCCCCAATGGGAAATCCTACGGCAGATGAATGTGCTGACTACTGCGTGACGTTATTCTCTGACCTTACTCGTAAAGTTACTATGCAGAATCTCTTCCATGATGGCGGGTTTGTAAACTCCGGTATCTCTGAAGAAATGATAAACGACTTAGCAAAAGTCTACGGCGACAAAGACGAAGAGTAATTTATGCCAGACATCATCCTCGGTATTGATCCCGGCTCCCGAAACACCGGCTATGCCCTGTTGACGGAAGAGGGTGGAAAGCTAATCGCATTACGGTGTGACGTTATCCGCTTGGCCGATATCGATGATCATGCCGAGCGATTACAGGTTATTTTTGATAAAATCTCCGGCATCATTAAATCCAATAAGCCTACATCTTGTGCCGTTGAAACTCCTATTTATGGAGTCGATCCAATGGCTATGTTAAAGCTGGGACGAGCACAGGCTGCTGCCATGTTGGCTATAAAAAATTCCGGACGTGATGTGACTGAGTATTTCCCTAAGGTTGTGAAAAAGTCTATTACCGGAAATGGGAATGCCAGCAAAGAGCAGGTCGCTTTTATGCTGAATAAAATGGTGAAGCTGCCGGAAGAGAAGTTGTCGAATGATGCCACGGATGCCTTAGCTGTTGCCTGGTGTCACCTTATGAAAGGGCAGGGTATTCCCGGCTCATCCCCGAAAAAGAAAACTCACCAGAATAATAAAAAAAGCGACTGGGCCAGTTTTGTGGCGGATAATCCCGACCGTATAAAGGGGTCGTAATGAAGATTGTGTATTAACGTAGAGACACAAAATCTTTCGTCTTTACGGTAGGGGTACAATAGCATTATTAGGAAAGAAAATAATTATAAAAACTGCCCGTAAAGGCGCATCGCGATGCGCCTTTACGGGCAATAAGATAGTTAAACAACTATGATCGCATTTTTAAAAGGCTACATCGAAGAGAAAAAGGAAGGGATTGTTATCCTGGATGTACAAGGCGTAGGCTATCGGGTTGAGATCTCTTCCATTACTCAGGAGCAGCTCGAAAAAGCCGGCTCTGAAGTAAAACTCCTGACCTATCATCATATCACGGACAGCGACGAGCGGTTGTTTGGCTTTTTCTCCTCTGATGAAAAAGCACTCTTTGAAAAACTCATAACCGTAAAAGGAGTGGGGCCTAAACTAGGGCTTACCATATTATCCGGCTTGCCTGCCGATCAGTTAATCGGTGCGATCACCGGCTCTGATACTGTTACCTTGTCTAAAGTGCCGGGCATTGGTAAGAAAACAGCCGAGCGTATTATCGTAGAGCTTAAAGATAAGCTCGCTGAATACGCTGCATCTGTGGGTGTAACCCCGATAGGTTCTCAGGAAGCAAGTGTTTCGGGTGAAGCTATCTCTGCCTTGGAATCACTTGGATTCAAGAAGAAAGAATCAGAGCAGGCCGTAATGAAAGCTATCAGGGACACTGATAGTGACGATGCTTCAGTAGTTATTAAGAAAGCATTGGCAAGTTTAAATAAATAGTTTCGGCGTTAGGTCTTTTTTATATGACCAGAGCTACTCAGTAGCAACTTGAGGCTCGCCAACGTTCATCACTTCTTTCCGGAAAGCATGGATTACATCTTCCAATATCATGTAAAGACAAGGCACTAATACCAAAATAATAGCCGTAGCAAAAACAATTCCGAACCCTAATGAAATGGCCATCGGAATAAGCTGTGTGGCTTGAATGGAGGTTTCTAGAATGATGGGCGTCAATCCTCCAAAAGTTGTTAGTGTAGTTAAAAGGATTGGACGGAAACGACGCAATCCCGCTTCGTGAATGGCATCAAAGGCCGAGTGATCTTTGCGCTTTTTATTGGCATAATCAATCATGATCAGGGAGTCGTTAAGTACCACTCCGGAAAGAGCAATCACTCCCATCAAACTTACCAGCGACAAATCATATCCTAATAAAATATGGCCAATCACGGCTCCTACAATCCCAAATGGGATGGCTCCCATCACGATAAGCGGCTGTGCATAGCTGTTAAAAGCAACAGCAAGCAGGGCATAGATAATCATTAAAGCCAAAGCAAATCCACCCCAAAGTGCTTTTGTAGATTCTCTCATTTCAGCCTGACTGCCCTCAAAGCTCCAAGTGATTCCCGGAAAATCCTGTCTTAATTGAGGAAGAACGTCAGCCTGAATTGACTCTAGTACACGACCTACAGCATTTGACGGTTCCGCATCCATGCTTACGGAAACTACACGCCGGCCATCGCGCCTGTTGATGCTTGTAAATGCTTCCCCCTTCTTTAGCTCAACCACATCCATAAGTGGTGCCTCGGTGCCGTCTTCCGTTTGAATAACCAGCTCTTCCAGATTATAAATATCTCTTCGTTCTTCAAGAGGAAGTTTAACCCGAACCTCAACTTCATTGGTTCCGCGAAGTTGTCTTTTCGCCAGAGCTCCAAAAAAAGCATTACGAACCTGCTCACCAACTTCAGAGGAAGTAAGACCGAGCTTGCGACCCTCAGGCAACAACTTAAAATCATACTGCTTTTTACCTCGATTATAATTATCCCCTACATCCCTTGTGGCATCAAATGATTCTACTTGCTCAACAAAAGCTTGGGTTGCCGCCTCCAGTACATCAATATTCGAATGACTCAGGTCAACGCTAATATCCGGAAGATAACCACCCGGGCCAGCTTCAGCTTCAAAGTTAATTTGATCGACTCCTGGAATATCTCCGATGTTATCTCGCCAAAGCTCGATGACCTCCTGCGTACTCATGCTTCTTTCAGCCGGAGGCTTCATCACAATTTCAACATCAATGAAACTCTGCCTCCGCACATTGGTTTTGATTCCTTCTGCTTCTTCAAAAAGATTATACTCCTCAAACATCCTGTAGGTAGCATTGGTCACATCTTCTGCGACCAAGGCGGCTTGCTCATTTGTTGTGCCTACCGGAAGACCAACTCCAGCTTCAATTTCATCTGCGGGTTGTTCCGGCATCAAAACAAGCCCCATGTGATCACTATAGCCATATCCGCCAATTACAAGTAGCAGCGCTATAGCTGTACTTAATGTGATATATCGGTTTCGAAGGCACGCTTCTAAAAACACGCGGTAGTAGGTATCAACGAAATGCTGGAATTTTCTGGAAAACGCCTGCTGCCAACCTTCTAGTTTCTTAGTCATCTGAAATGGATTCTTCTTTGGACTGTGTCCCAGATGCGCCGGAAGAATAAACAAAGCCTCGAACAATGAAACAAAAAGAACCACAATTACAACCGCCGGTAGTGGCCACCAATACTTACCGGTAACACCAGGAATGAAAAGCAGCGGCACAAAGGCTATGATATTCGTTAATATGCTGAAGGTAACGGGCTTACTCACATCTTTTGCTCCGGCAATAGCAGCTTCAATGTTACTCATTCCCCTTTGGCGATATTCATAAACATTTTCACCAACCACGATGGCATCATCTACCACAATCCCTAGCACTACAAGGAATCCAAACATAGAAATCATGTTGATACTGAGCCCGATGAGTGGGAGGAAAAGAATGGCTCCAACAAAGGAGATAGTCATCCCCATCATGACCCAAAAAGCCAGGCGATATTCCAGAAAAAGCGCCAAAATTACCAGTACAATCACAATCGCAAGCAAGCCATTCTCTGTTAACAGCCCCAGTCGCTCTCTATAATCCTGAGCGGTATTTCCATCTATTCTATAGTCCACACCCTGAGGGAATCCTGCCTTAGCTTCTTCGAAAACTCCCAACACTTTCTCTTCAATATCCAGCGGCGACTGGTTTCCAATTCTATAGACCTGTATTTCAATCGACGTATTTCTATTGAATTGAGAAGGCAAGCCAATTTCCTCAAAGCCATCCCGAATTTCCGCAAGTTCACCCAGCGTTACCGTGCCACCGTCAGCAGATGAAATAACTTCAATCTGACTAAATTCATCCGCCCACTGCTTACGATCCTGCATGCGAAGCAGAATTTCACCACCCGTTGTTTCCACTGCGCCGGCCGGAACATCAATACTTGACTGAGCTACAATATCCGCTATTTGTCCCAGTGTCAGATTATACTCCAGCAACTTTTGGCGGGGAATTTCAATATGCGTTACATAGTCAGGGACGTTGCCGAGTTCTACCTGTGTAATACCTTCCGTGTTCAATAATTGATCTCGAAGTTGCTCCGCCAGCTTACGCAAAGTCCAAATATCGGCTTCCCCATATAGCCCTATCTCTATAACCTCGCGCTGATTGGATTGTAGCCGAACTTCCGGTTCCTCAATGTCGTCAGGGAAAGTGTTAATTCGATTTACGGCCTGATCAATATCCTGAAAGGTTTTCATCCGCTCAGCGCCGGTAACCAGCTCTATAGAGATATTTCCTGAACCTTCTTCGGCTGTTGAGGTAATTTCTTTAATTCCCTGCACGCCACGAATTGCTTCTTCCACCGGCCGTAAAATTCCCTGCTCAACTTCAGCAGGCGCTGCCCCGGGATAAACTACACTCACCTCTACAATATCTAATGCGTACTGGGGAAAGACTTCCTTCTGAATATTGAACATCGTCCATATTCCGCCACCCAATAAAATGAGCATCAACAAATTTGCTGCGATAGGCTTTTTCGCCATGTATGCGATCATTCCGGAAAAAAGTCCTTCAGAATTTTTTTTTGGATCACTCATCACTCATTCCCAGTGTTTGATGAGTTCTCCAACCGCAAAGCGGCTCCATCCGTTACCAAGCTCAAGTTTGTGGTGATAACTTCTTCGCCTCCTCCAAGCCCTGCTGAGATGTAAGCATATACGGCATCCTGAAATTCAATCTTTAGATTTCTGATGCTTAATGAATCTCCCTGTTTTACCCATGCCGTCTCATCAGACCTGAGGTAATCGCGGTTCAGGCGAACTACATTCTCCAGAGGCCTGGCTTGAATATTTGTTTCTACAAATGACCCAATAATCAGCCTCGGCTTATCGGCATTTTGATTCTGAATTGAAATTGGATCTGGAACCTCAACTAAAACTCGAGCCATCCGGGTTTGATTTTCTAAGGAGCCTAATTGCCGATACAGTGTTCCGGTTCTGGATTCGTCTTCAGTCCACGCTGTCCGGTTTCTAATTATTACATCCGATCCCTTGTTGTTCTCATCAAATGATAGCCACCGTAACTTTGATATAGGAACCGTTGTTTCAACCCAATAATGATCGACCCCAACCAGCCTTCCTAAATCTTGTCCCGGACTCACTAACGAACCGATATTTACATTTCGGTTTAGTATATAGGCATCGAATGGTGCTCTAATTGTTGTTCGCTGCAAGTCCAGTTCAGCTTGTTTGTAAGACGATTCAGCCGCTTCTACCTGAGCTTTCGCAGTTTCCAGCTGAGGTTCTCGTAAAACCAACGCTTTATTTTCGGGGGCGAGGGTATCATCTAAAAGCGCGTACTCTCTTTTGGTCGCTTGTTGAAGACCCATTTCCAATTTCAAATCCGCCTGAGCCTGACTTAATTCACTTTTGGCCTGCTGAAGGTTGTTTTCATAATCTGAGGGATCAATGCTTAGCAGTACTTCTCCTTTTTTGACATAGCTGCCAGGTGAAAATTTTTCAGATAAACTCAATATTTCCCCGCTCACCCGTGACCCTAAAACAATATCTTGCGATGGAATTACGGTGCCGGTCGCTGTAATAGAAGGAGTGAAATTACCTTGTTCCACTTCTATAACATTCACCAGCATGGCCGTTTGTTTAGTGGCCCCTGATCGAGAGGCTTCGGGTTCAGTAGCAAAAATTAGGGTGATTACAGCCGCTGCTCCAATCAATATTCCTACAGAAATAATTAGTGTTTTTTTCCATCCCATATTTCTAAAAGGCTGATATAAACTTGTGTTATCGTTTAATGGCTCGATAACATCAACTTGTAAGCAATAAGTAGCGTTCATAAGAAGATGTAAACACTTGTTTGCCTAGCTATAGAGTTTTATAAATTTTCGTTCTTGATAGCTTAGGAAATACTATCCAACATAATTTTATTTTTGTATCCTACAGTACCTAAAGATCTCACTACTTATGTTTTTCTTACTCATCAAGAAATGTAGTAACCCATGATAAAACTGATTCTAATATCTATTGCTTGTTTAATAATGACAGGTTGTTCAGAACAAAACAAATCTGTTGAGAGTGCTGACTCTTCGCGACAAATCATCGTAAATAATGAACCCTATTTCATAAAAGGAATTTGTTATCATCCCGTGCCCAAAGGTGAAACAAAACGGAGTTTTGGCACTCTGACCCAAGACTTGGCTTTAATGAACGAGGCGGGAATTAACACTATTCGTGTCTATGAGCCCATCACAGAAAAAGAGGTGCTGGATGAAATCGCTGCATCGAATGTTAAAGTAATTATGGGCTTTGGATATAATCAGGGAGGCAATTTTGATATTCTTTCCGGCACCTTTATTGACTACGTGAATAAATTTAAAAATCATGAATCCATTTTGATGTGGGAACTGGGTAATGAGTACAATTACCATCCGGAGTGGTTTGAAGGTGATATCAAGAACTGGTACTCCGCAATGAATACTGCAGCAGCCCTCATTCACGAAAATGACGCCGAGCATCCGGTAACAACCGCTCACGGTGAGCTTCCTGACTCTTTAGCTATGGCAATGTCACCTAATATTGACGTTTGGGGAATGAATGTATACCGCTGGGATAACCCGGAAGAAATTTTCAAGCAGTGGGCTAAAATCAGTAACAAACCAATGTACTTGTCAGAGGCTGGGGCAGATAGCTATATGACGATCAGCGAAGATGGTTATGAAAAGGGGGTTAATGAAAAAGCACAAGCTGATGCTACTCAAAATATTTTAAACGACATTTTTAGCCATCGAAATATAGCTTCAGGTGTTACTCTCTTTCAGTTCACGGATGGTCTCTGGAAAGCCGGCAATCCAGATTTACAGGATCCCGGTGGATGGGCACCTAATAGCAGTGGCGTGCCTTATGACGGTACTCCAAATGAGGAATATTGGGGCATAGTAGACATCGAGAGAAATAAAAAAGAGGTGTATTCTACCGTTAAAGAAAAATACACATCTTCAAATAATTAAAGTCCTATAAGACTTACTTCTATCCTATTTACCTCACCGGTGCGATTAAGAACCTTAGAGCTTAACTCTTTAGTAAGTGTCAGTCCATCAAGGTTAACATGTTCGTCACCTGCCAGCGTTATTTTAACAGCGTCAGCATCAGCCAGAGTATAAATGATAGGAACCTGACAGTAGGTAAATGCAAGCGATCCTTTTTGTAAAGGAAGCTCCTTTACATTTCTATCGAGATCTACATATAAGAATAGGTCATCTTTTGAGAGAAACTCAGTTTTTTTAAGCAATCCTTTCTTGAAATGGATCTTGCCTTCTTTCACAAAAATGCCCAACTCACCAAAACGAGAGAGAATATCTTCTTTTACCTGCCCGGTCATACCCGGCTGTTTTGCTCCGGCTCCTCCGGGTGTGTGTGAATAAGGGTCGGACGGAAATGCACCATAAGTCTCAGGTGACTTATGTGTTCCAAGCCCTTCGCGTACATCATAATAATGATCAACCAGTCGTTTGACCTGATCAGAATCACTGCCATTGTTAATTGCTGCCCAGCAGTTTTCTTCTACCGCCAAAATAAGCTTTGAAGTCATATGCCAGTAGATAGACCCTAGACCCTCGTACCCAAAGAAAGTGCCTGAACGACCGGTAAATGACTGATGATCAAAGACGGTTTCGAAAGCATCTAGAATATGTTGTCTTTCCGCTTTTGCTAAATCAGCATACTCGCCTTCCAGCGAATCTAATACTGCAACAACATCCTTCACATTATTGAAGCTTCCATTGAAGTGATAATTACCGTTCACATCCTTCTCTATCAACCGGGGGTCATTATCACTGATCATCTTGGAAAGCAGATTCGAGGACTCCACCACTGATTTTGATATAATATTTTTATCAAAGAATCGTGGAAGCTGTCGGTCCGGATAAAGAATATAACTGTGTTGATCTTCCCGATATAAGTCAGATGAACGCAATGCTTTCAGAAGTTCGATGGACTCTTCGGTTTCTAACTTACCGGAGCTCAGCACCGCAACCTGACCTTCGAGCATCTCATATAGATATCGAATTCCAATTCCTCCGTCTGATTTTACACTCATCAGGTTGTAGGAGTGATAGAGATCGTCAGAACGCTTATTGGCTTCTATGGTATGATCAACATGCTTCAGAACTACATCAAAGAAATTAAGAAGATCTTCTGTTGAGACGGGCTCTTGTTCTTCAGCAAAACCGGCATAAACTTTATTGCGGTAGTCTTCACCTGCTCGACCCAGTTCCTCAACTATTTCACGACGAAGTTCATCTGAAATAGAGTCTGATAGCGACTCTACATTTTTTTCTAAAGTTGAGTGTATTGAATTAAACAGCTCAACAACTTCCTTAGAAATTTTTAGCTTTGAGTCCTCAATTTCAGAGAAAAGGTCTTTACTGAAAGTAACGAATCGCCTGATGTAGAATAACGTGACCATTGAAACCCCGTTTCCAACTAAGGCATTATTGGCATCATTCCATTCAGGGCGCTGGGTGTTTAACCAGATCCCTGCTTCTGGAATAAAGTTAGATAGCTTTGCCAATAAAGTAACCAGCAGCTTTTCCGTGAGATTTACTAAGTAGACCTCGTCATTTGAATCCCAGATAAGTTTTCCATCAGCTCCGACGTCAGCTACTCTTTCTTCGGTTAAGGCTTCAAGCTCATGATCGAAGTCGACCGTATCTTTCGGGTTTTCGATAATATCATCATAGCCCTTTATACGATAAGGGACATTAGCATAGGCAAAATTTCTTTGGCTAAGCATCTCCTTAAGTGCTTTGGGATGGTGAGCCTGAGAAAGTTCAAGAAGTTTCAACAAATATATAATCTGATGATCCCCCCAGTATCCTATATAAGACCACGGGTCATCTTCCTCTATAACTTCCCAATCAATTCCATCACGGGTTATGCGATATGGGTTGTAGCCATCGGCCGTAGAGGCATTCACAAACTTGCTGATTATACCTTCCAGGAAGTTTGGATAAGAAAGCGTCAATGCTTCCCAATTCTGGAAAATATCTCTCCAGTTTCCGGCATAATATAATTTCTTGTCGCCGTTGCCTTCCTTCAGCTCTATAGAAAATTGATTCCATGGTCTGCTTGGATCACCATGCCTTCGACTGAAGGTGATGGGTAAGTACTCTAAAACCAGCCTTTGCAGCTGCACATCGTCTTGCCCCTCTACTTTTTCCAGTAAATCAGAGTAGATTATCTCTTCGGGTAACCCTCTAAAAAAGCTCGCATATTTAGCGGCAACCTGCTTATTAAATCCTTTTATAAACCCAACCAGATCCTGTACGGTAACCTGATAATTATTTTCAAAAACTCCACCACGCATCACGTTGAACATCACATTTGCAAAGTGACGGGTATCCAGGCTTTTATCACCTGTTTTTTGAAGACCATCAGCACTGGCAACAATGTGCTTTAACTTCTTGGTTCCTTCTGCAATATCTGCTTCCAGAAGTTTTCCTTTTTGTGTTTCATTTTTAATCCACTCATTTAGGACTACAACTTCTGATGGCCCTTGTTTGAGTTCTGCTACAAAATACCAGCTTTCACTTTCTTTAGGTTCAATCACCAATTCACTTTCAATCAGATAGGCGCCTCTTCGGGCTCTAATGTCTGTTTCTTGTGTTAGTTCTTTACCTTTTCTGAAATCATCTAATTGATCTGAAGATATCAGGTGTCTCGATACCTCAATACCGGTAAACCAAACCGTAGTTGCCTTAAGAGATTCGCTTGGCTCCGCTTTATCAACAGGGATTGCACTCAACAGATACAGTCCTAATCCTGTTTCTGCCTGAAGCTCATTCTTTTTATAAGCATCCAGCAGCGTGCTGTATTCGTTTTGCATTCGGCGGTCAATCCCGTAGGGAAGAAGGTTCTGAAGTCCATCCAAAATGCGAACCTTAACACCCTTTCCACTCAAATTATTTAGCTTGGATTTCTTAACGAATCCATATTTTTGGGTGGTGTTCCAGCTATAGGTAAATGAGAGATCGAGGTCGTGGTTAATCTCTTCAAAAATTAGTTGATCACCGGGAATACTTTTGTAGATATTCCTTTCGATATCGTAAATCCCTTCAAATCGTTCAGCAAATGGTTCCCACAGGTACACCTCATCAGATCGGTGAACATTGAAAATTGTTTTGCTCCCGGTTATATCCCCGCTATCATGTATTTTATCGTCGGTGTAGTATGGGAAAAGTGAGTTTTCCGGATTTTTACGACCTGCCGATAATCCTCCTCTTGTAGATATATACAGCCAGTGGTCCGAGTCACTTACAACACTGATAAAAAACGGATCCATTTGGTCATAGTTGGCGATTTTATAGTACTCAACTCCGTCTATAGTTATAAAAGAACCATCTACTTTTTTCTCAGTTTTCTTAAAGGTGGTAGAACCTAAATTCATCTTGCTTGGAGGCTTGTTAAAAATGTGTATTAAAAATTTACTTTCAGATATTGTAACAATAAGGGCTGAGGCTGAACTTACTGCTCGGAGATTCACGTCCGGGCTAAAAAAATTAAGCTACCCTAAATAATCCGGTTAACTATTATTGCTTGGAATTTGAATGGTTTGTATTGCCTTACTATCTATGGCAAAAGAGGCTGTTTTTCCAGCTAGTTCAATATTTAAATTAAAAGGTTCTTCCTGTTGATTTAGTATCACAACTACTATGGACCCATCCGGGTTTTTAACCGCTGTTACCAGCAGATCCTCATTGTCGATCGAATGTCCGATACGCTCCGCTCCCGGTCTGATATATTTGCTAAAATGAGCCATGGTGTAGTACAGTGGCGTGAAATAGACTTCGTCCTGCTCAGGGTCTACAATGACGGGTGCCAGGCACCAATTATTTGCCCAGTTCGGCCCCCCTTGTCTATCGAGTACCATGTTCCAGTCAACCCATCCGTCGACCCAATTATTCATAGTTCCGATCATATCCCTTGCATACCTGAATACAGGCACATATTTAGGGTGAAGATATTTTTGATCATCCGGAGCCCAATCCCATCCCCAGTCTGTAGCCTCTTTAGACCAATACCATTCATCATCTTTCCATACAGGAACATCTGCATCGGCAGTGGCCTCCGTTTGGATCAGGTATTTGTTTGGGGCCGCATCATGAGCGTATTGAAGTGCTTCAGGATATACATCATAGGTACTGGCATACCAGTGAATGGCCGTTCCATCATAATATTTTGCTGCTTCATTATCTCCATACATGACATCAACCCATTCTTCCAAATGATCTCTGTTTTGGTCATATCCCAGCAATACCACATCATGCTCGTCTTTTTCCAATTGAGGACCCAAATGTCCTCCAACAAAATCATTCATCTCTTCCGCAGAAAAATGCATACTTTCCCAATTCTCGCCATTACCCAGAGGCTCGTTTTCAACAGTAATGCCCCAGATATCGATGCCTTCTTCGGCATATGCATCTATGTATTTTGAAAAGAAGAGGGCCCAGGTGTCATAATGCTCCGGGAGTAGTTTTCCGCCTTTCCAGGCATTGTTATCCTTCATCCATGGTGGCGCGGTCCACGGTGAGGAGATAATCTTAAAGCCGTCAGATGAAATTTCCATCGCGTCTTTTATCATAGGGATTATATCATCACGATCTTCCTCGATTGAGAAGTTCGACAGTGATTTATCTTTCTCCGGTGCATAGGAATAGTTACCCAATGAAAAGTCGCTGGAATTAATATGCGTTCTGGTTAAACTGTATCTGGCACCAGAGTCGCCGAAATAGGCCTCTAGAATTTTCTCCCTGTTTTCTTCACTAAGCTGATTTATCAGATACGCCGAAGATTCAGTAAATGATCCTCCAAAACCAGTCATTGTCTGAAATTTTTCTTCAGGATTTAGGCTGATAGTCGCCGTCCTATCAGCCGCTTTAAACTCAGATATTTGAGTAAGCTTATTCCCATTTTCAGACGTTTCAATTACTTCTATTTCTAAGCTATCAGATGTATTGCAACCGGCCATAATTAGTATTAATAATGTTGTGAAAATATAGCTCTTAAAAGTCATGATAGTACTTTATTGCGTTGATATTCTTTAGTTTGCTTCAGTCATCTCCGGAGGAGCTGAAACCGTTTGCATCAATGAGTCGAGGTTCCCGTTAAAAGTCTTTGTGATAGGTTTCCCTTCTCTGGTTAACCCTTCAAATGTTCCAGCGTCAACTTCGTCCCAAAGCACATACTTAGCCTCAGAATTTAGGTTTATGAGTCCAAAGTGGTTTTCGGATCCCATTGGGTTTAATGGATCTTTCCATTGTTCGTCAAAAGCTTCAAAATAAAAGCAGGCAATGCCTTCAGCCTCTGTCCACTCCCTCATATGGTCGTAATAAAGCTTCTGCTTGTATTCATCTGTTGCCCTAGATCCTTCCTTTCCATACATAGAATTTGTTTTGGAAGCCCAGCCTGTCTCGCCAATATGCATCGGCTTGTCAATGCCAAGTGAGTTCATATATGTTTTCACAGCTTCAAATTGAGAAATCGCATATTCTTTTGCTCTCAACATCGCCAACTCTGATTTTTCTATATCATTCAGTGACTGCTCCCCCTCAGGCACTAACCAAAAATCAGGATTATAGTGAGTGTCATGGAAGGGATAGGTATGAACGGATACAAAATCTACAGCATTAAAAAGCGCGGTTAATTCTTCTGTATGATAACTTTCATCACCCCCGCCCCACGAAGCAAAATTATCGGAGCTGGTAATCCACACATCAGAGCCAAGCTTATCTTCAGATTTTAAATCTTGCAGATGATTGACCCATTTAAGAATGATATCCGGCGTTACATAGTATGAAGTGGCCCAACGAACCATAGCTTCATTTCCTACAGCTATAACTTTAACAATATCCGGATATTCGTTGGCAAGGCGGACTGCAGCTTCAATTTCTGCAGTATTATTTTCAAGGCTTTCTACATCATGAATAACTTCTTCCCCAGTCCAAGCGCCCTTGGCATCAATCCATGCGCCTAACATCACATACATCTCAAACTCAGGATCTTCCTCTTTCAATGATTTGATAGCCTTTAACAGGTTTTCTGCATGGGGGAATTGCTGGGTATTATAGGTTCTCAGGATTCCTACCCCCATTGCACTGAGGATGTTAAGGTCTTCCCTTAAGTCTGACACTGTAGGCACATCTTCTCGCGTTTTCCCACGAAAACCGCCAAACGATATGGCCTTTAAATCAGGGCTCGCAAAAATTTCTGCTGCAGTATTATTTTCCACTTTATTTTCTTGTGTACTATTGCATGAAATAATCACACAAAAAATTCCCATTATTACGATAAGTCTTTTCATGGGGATAAGATAAATATTGTTGACGAAAATTATGAGCCTTATTCTTATTATTTAAAACCCGGTGTAAACAATTCGTGAATCGTAAAAAAGTTTGCTGTATTTTTAACAGATTCAATCGATTCATTAACTTAACAGTACATTCGTATGTCATATAAAAAGGAAAAATTATTCTCACTGTTGGGTGAGAATTTTTCAGAGAAATCAAAGAGTGATCTTCGTGAGCAGTTTAAAAAGGTGCTAAACAGTGGTATTCACGGGATTGGATTCAGTCCATATGAAGAGGGACAAGAACCCGGAGATCAAATTACTGAGGAGCAAATCCGCCGTAGAATGGAGATTCTCAAACCACATACAAAGTGGGTCCGATCTTTCTCTTGCACAGATGGCAATGAGCTTATCCCTGTAATAGCACATGAATATGGCATTAAAACGATGGTGGGGGCGTGGCTTGGTACAGACGAAGACAAAAATGAAGAAGAAATTGCTTCTCTAGTCAAGCTGGCAAAACAAGGATATGTAGATGTAGCGGCTGTAGGAAATGAGGTGATGTACCGGAAAGACCTTTCTGAGGAAGAGCTCATCGGTTTTATGAACCGAGTAAAAAGGAAACTACCCAATGTGCCGGTTGGGTATGTTGACGCTTATTATGAATTCGAGAACCGCCCGGCTATAACAGATGCCTGTGATGTGATCTTTGCTAACTGCTACCCATACTGGGAAGGGTGCCACATTGATTATGCTTTTTTATATATGAAGGACATGTACCGCCGTGCTTTAAAAGCCGCAAATGGTAAAAGAGTAATCATTTCGGAAGCCGGTTGGCCAAACAAAGGCCAAACTTTTTATGGAGCTGAGGCTACTGAAGAGAATGCCATGAAATATTTTATTAATACCCAGCTTTGGTCTGAGAATGATGACATCGAAGTGTTTTACTTTTCTTCATTTGATGAGTCTTGGAAAACAGGAACGGAAGGCGATGTGGGAGCCTTCTGGGGAATATGGGATAAAGACGAAAATCTGAAGTATTAAAATCCTTTCAGCAGAACAAAATTAATAGTGTATGGATACGAGTAAGCATTTAGGTGTTGATGTAGGAAAAGCAATTTGCTATTCAGGATTCAGAGAAGGTCAAAGTCCGGACAACGGTGTTTTTCCAAGTTATGAGCAAGTAAAAGAAGACTTACTGCTCCTGCAGGGTCATTGGAAATATCTCCGATTGTATGCCTGTGACAGACACTCAGAAATTGTTCTGGAGGTTATTCGTAACGAGAATCTTGACTTCAATGTAATGCTCGGTGCATATATAACCGCTGAAGTTAGCAACCCAAACTGCCCCTGGGGAGGAGTTTATAACGAGAAAGATTTAAGGAGAAATAAAAAACTCAACCTCAGAAGGATCAAGAAGCTAATTAAGTTAGCTAATGAATATCCGGATATTATTTTTTCCCTTTCTACTGGAAATGAGGCAACCGTTGACTGGACTGATCATCTCGTTCCTGTTAAAAGCGTTATAGAGTATGTGAGGATGGTTAAAGCGGCCACTAAACAACCCGTCACGTTTTGCGAAAACTATTTACCCTGGCTGAATAAAATTAAAAGCCTGGTGAAGGAAGTGGACTTCATATCAATCCACACCTATCCGGTTTGGGAGTATAAAACCATTCAGGAAGCAATGGACTACACCAAAAAGAATTACTACGATGTCGCAAATAAATACCCGAACAAAACGGTAGTAATTACAGAAGCAGGTTGGGCTACTAACTCCAACGGAAGGGGAATCGATCCTTTAAATGTGAACGAGGAGTTTCAGAGGCAATATTACTACGACCTCACAAAGTGGAGCGAAGAGGAAGGCATTATGACTTTTGTATTCGAAGCTTTTGATGAGCCCTGGAAAGGATCCCCTGACCTGCTTGAACCGGAAAAACACTGGGGACTTTTTAAAGTAGACCGAACCCCAAAACTTGTTCTTCAAGACACTTTTCTCTGATCAGTGATCAGGCTGTTTCACTCCTGATTTTTCCTTTTCTAGCGTCCAGTTTGGCAGAAACTTCATTGGCTTTTTCTTCCGTAAGGTCATAAGTATACATAACAGCCATGGCAATGAGTGTACCTGTAATTGGCAGGCCGGAGAAGAATATTCTAAGGCCCGTCATTGGTGCTCCTAAGGTAGAACCGGACGCAACATCAAACCCAACTAAGCTCATTATTGCTCCTGTTGAAAGGCCTGCAATCGCAAAGCCGAACTTCACCATCCACCAGTAAATAGCTCCAAATATTCCTTCTCTTCGTTTGCCTGTTTTTAATTCGTCCAAATCACAGACATCAGCTGTCATCGACATCATTAAAGTAAATAAACTCCCTATGCCAAAAGAAAAGAACGGCAGGGCAAAAAGAAACATATAAGGCTTACCAGGTACGAATAAAAACCAAAGCAGGATATATCCAATAATCGAAATGCCCTGGCAAACTAAGAAAGCATTTTTCTTACCAATTTTTGCTGAAATCCAGGCGGTTAATGGTATCACTAAGAATGTTGTACCTAATGCTCCTACGCTTCCAAATAAGGTCGGCCAAATTCCTGCCGCTGCTGCGTCACCTTTAAAAAGGTAATAGACGACAATAAAAAAGGTGAAACTGGCTACTGTATTAAAAGAATTAAAAATTAAAAAGGTGGATATACAAAGCTTACGAAATGCTTTAATCTGGAATGACTCTATAAATCCATTAAAAATAGCTTTTAAACTTCCCCCGATATTTGAGAACGTTAAGGGGTCGAAATCATCTCTGTCTTTAGTAGATCCTGTTTTAATAAAAATAGCGGGTACCATAGCAAGAATGGCGCAAATAATCCCCACCCAAATGGCTAGCGTTCTGGTCGCGGTATCTGCATTTGGGAACCAATCCGGATCATACATGACCACCCAAAACCATGGAGCAATAACCCAAGCCCACTGACCTATCCATTGTGCAACCGCCATAATGTTAGTTCTTTCATGGAAGTTGTCACTCATCTCATATCCCATGGCAACATAAGGAACACTGAAAATGGTTAAACCGAGATAGAATACGAAAGACCAAAGAAGAAAATAGATAAAGTTATAGTCCACCCCGCTTTCACGATATAGCTGCCACATCACACAAAAAGATATCCCCATAATAATAGCACCAATGAAGACATATTGACGCCTGCGGCCCCAGGTAGAGCGGGTGTTATCAGATATGAACCCCATTATTGGGTCTGTTACGGAATCAAAGACCCGCGGAAGAAAAAACAACACTCCCCACATCCAGCCGGGAAAAGCTAAATCTTGAACCAGCACTACCATGAATATTCCCATAGCTGCAGGAAACATTTGGTTAGCTAACATTCCTAAACCGAAAGCTATTTTTTGCCCAAACGGGACAATTTCTTTTGGTGGGATTTTTGCTTCTTCCATGTGTCTTGTCTTTACTTCGGTTCTGTAGTTAGCACGGTAAATAAAAGGTAAAATCCCCTTCGGAACAACCGTGATAATTTTTATCACAGAAAACATTTTGTTCAGGATTATATATCTTAGTCCTTTCTTTAGTGTCTGGTATTAAAAACCAACGAGTTTTAAATATTCGCACCTTCTTTTATTAACTCTAACTATCTCTAGCCAAATGATTAATCGAATTTTTACCCTCCTGCCTGTATTTTTATTAGGAAGCCTGTTGATCTTACCGAGTACAATTACTGCTCAATCAGCCCAAGACATTGACGATAAAGTTGAAGAACTCCTTTCCAGAATGACATTGGAAGAAAAAGTCGGGCAGCTAAATCAGCATAGTGGATCATGGGATGTTACCGGACCGATACCCGAGAATAATGAATATGTTGCTCGCCGTGCTGAACTGCTTAAAAACGGAGGGGTTGGCTCGTTATTGAATGTAGTAGGAGCAGAAGCAACCTATGAAGCACAAAAGCTTGCAGTTGAAAACAGCCGGTTAGGAATCCCCCTAATCTTTGGCTTTGACGTGATACATGGTTTTAAAACTATTTTTCCCATACCGCTGGGTGAGGCCGCAAGCTGGGATCTGGACGCTATCGAACAGTCTGCAAGAGTTGCTGCTATAGAGGCATCTGCAGCTGGTATTAACTGGACCTTTGCACCAATGGTAGATGTTGGCAGAGACCCTCGTTGGGGCCGGGTTATGGAAGGAGCGGGAGAAGATCCTTATTTGGGAACACAAGTCGGGCTTGCTCGAATGAATGGGTTTCAGACCGACGACCTTTCAGATAAGAGTTCAATTTTAGCTACTGCTAAACACTTTGCTGGATATGGATTTTCAGAAGGCGGGCGTGATTATAATACCGTTGATGTGGGAACTCAGACTCTGCACAATATTGTCCTGCCTCCATTTAAAGCTCTATCTGAAGCTGGAATTGGAACCGTCATGAACTCCTTTAATGACCTCAATGGAATTCCTGCTAGTGGAGATTACTACCTACAACGTACTTTACTTAAAGAAAAGTGGGGCTTTGAAGGGTTCATTATTTCTGACTGGGGTTCGATCAGACAAATGATCAATCACGGATATTCCAAAGATTTAGAACAGTCTGCATATCACGCAATAACAAGTGGCAATGATATGGATATGGAATCAGAAGCATATCAAAAACACCTTGCTGATTTGGTAAAAAGCGGAGAAGTAGACATCAAGCTTGTCGACGAATCTGTTCGCAGGATCTTACGGATGAAATTCATGCTTGGGTTGTTTGATGATCCATATAAATATTCAGATCAGGAACGCGAAGCTCAGCTTTTGTTTACCGAAGAGCACCGTGCCATAGCCCGGGATGTTGCCAAACGATCTATAGTATTACTTAACAACGAAGAAGACCTGCTTCCTTTGTCTAAAAATGTAGAATCCATCGCAGTTATTGGAAATCTGGCTAACGATAAAGACACTCCGCTCGGTAATTGGAGAGGTAGAGGAGAATCTAATTCAGCAATATCGCTACTGGAAGGAATCCAAGCCGCGGTTGGTACGGATGTTGATGTTACTTATGAAGAGGGGTATACCTTGGCCGAAGGAAATGGTTCATTCGCCTTTGCTCTAAATTATCCTGAAGATGATGGCTCCGGTTTTGCCGCTGCCATTGAAAGTGCCCAAAATTCCGATGTAGTTATCATGGCGGTTGGTGAAGAGGGGCTTCAGTCCGGTGAAGGTCGTAGTCTTGTCGATATTAGTTTGAAGGGACGTCAATTGGAGCTTTTCAAAAAGATTAAAGAGGTAAATAATAATGTAGTTCTAGTGTTAATGGCTGGGCGACCTATTATTGAACCAGAATTATATGAAGAGGCCCACGCTTTGCTCAACACCTGGCACTTAGGTACTGAAGCCGGTCATGCAATCGCTGATGTAATATTCGGCGATTATAATCCCTCCGGAAAATTACCTATGTCTGTTCCGCGGGCAACAGGGCAAATTCCTGTTTACTATAATTACAAGAGTTCAGGCCGTCCTCAAACGGGTCCCGGCGATGATGGAGCCGTATTTTGGAGTCACTATAATGATGAGGTAAACACCCCGCAATACAGCTTCGGCTATGGGCTCAGTTATACCGATTTTGAATATTCTAACTTTACGCTGAACAAAAATGTAATGGGTATGAATGAGACTGTTACAGTGAGTATTGATGTCTCCAATACCGGTGAAGTAGACGGTGAAGAGGTTATTCAATTGTATATCAGAGATCACTTTGCAAGTGCCATGCGCCCCGTTAAAGAATTGAAAGGCTTTGATAAAGTCATGATTGAAGCTGGCGACACAAAAACAATAGCTTTTGAGCTGGACAAAGAAACCTTTGAATTCTATGCCGCTGATGGTACCTGGAAGACTGAGCCCGGTATGTTCAGCATTATGATTGGCCGTAATTCCAATGAGGTTAGCACTCTGGAGCTTGAAGTAAAGTAAAAGCTCGCTGAATTTATTGTTTTTAACCTTGTTAGTACATACCAATTTTATGGTATCTGTATAAAAAAAGCCACGTATTTAAACGTGGCTTTTTAATTATCCTGATAAATAACCTAATCATTTATCCCTGTTGGGTGCCATAAAATCGTTCTTTCACGATTTTTCCATCATCCCATTTTTGAGTTGCTACCTGCATAATTTTTGTAGACACACCCGCTCCTTTAAATGTAACATCCATCCAGCTTTCAACGGCTGTTGAATTATTATCCTCGTTCGAAGTGATAGATACAATGCCCATACCGTTAAACGACTCAACACTACCAAAAAATTCGTTTTCACGATCTCGGTTGGCATCCTTGCCTTCTACTTCAGTTCCGTCTTCCAAAACCATGACCACATCTTCGCCATAATATTTTTCGAAAGCGTCCATTGCAGTTCCATTTTGTACGTGATTATATACGTCTGTAATTTTTTCTTTTAAACTCATGCTAATTTCTAAATATTGTTTAATGTGAAACTATTTGACATTAAACAACTGTCCGTGTTTCTATTTCGTTCCGGAGCTTTATGTGTTCCTCTTGCTAAATGTCTAAACCTGAAAAGCCCTTATTAATTCTCCTATTAATCAGCAAAGCACTAATCAAGGGTTAAAGCTTTTTCTCACCTCAAAATTTCCTACCCTTAATCATGAAGCAAAAGCGAAAAAAATTTAAAGGTTCTCCGAAAAGGTATCACCCTAATGGCATTACTATCTTGCATGAAGACTATGACATCATTGTCATCGAAAAAGTACATGGCTTATTAACCGTTCCCAACGACAAGGAAAGGGATAATACCGTTGAATTTTTGCTTGGCAACTATGTCCGGAAAGGAAATCCTAAATCCCGAAAGAGAGTGTTTGTTGTACATCGTTTAGACAAAGACACCTCAGGAATTTTAGTTTTTGCTAAAAGTGAACAATCCAGAAAATACTTGCAGGATAATTGGAAGAAAGCCACCAAAACTTATTACACGGTTATAAATGGCCAACTTAGAAAAAAGGAAGGGATCTTAAGTTCTTATCTTGCTCAGAATTCGATTCACAGGGTATATTCTGTGGGAAAAGATTCAGAAGACGGCAAACTTTCAAAAACAGAATACAAGGTTCTTAAGGAATCAGATGATTATAGTTTGATAGAGGTGAACCTTTTAACCGGCCGTAAAAACCAAATTCGCGTCCATTTTGCCGAAACCGGACACCCCGTTGTGGGCGATAAAATGTATGGGAGGAAGGAGAAAGGGATTAAGCGACTTTGCCTTCATGCCGCAAGTCTTTCAATAAACCACCCGGTAACCAAAGAACGAATGACTTTTAAAACTGAGATCCCAGAATATTTCACTTCGTTGGTTAATTAAAGAATAATCCTGTTTCAACCCTTTTCAGAACCCGATAGAGATTCAACTTGCCGGCCTCCTGTTTCTTTTCTGGTATTCATAGAAAAAGCGAAAGATTAACCATAGCAATAAACCCAGCTAGATATGCCCAGAAAAGTCCCCAGTATAATCTCGGGTCTTCTTCTTTATCAGTTATTGAAAATAGGCGTATTGATTTTTTTGAAGTCAACTGCAGGAGTAGGGCAAATAAAAAGAGTCCGGCTAGAGTCCCAAGAGAAAAATCAATCATAACTTATTTATATAGATGTTTATACCTAATTGTTAATCACCATTGGCTATTTTATATACTCAAGCTCTTTAATTTTTGCCGCTTCTTTTAGATATAATCTTAATTCTTCAAGTTGACTTTTTGTGTGTAGAGGTAGATTTATCTTTTCTGATGACCCTATACTATTCTTGATTTCGATGGCATTTTTTTGAATCCCGATTCCTCGGACTTTCTCCCATTTCATTTCTTTCTTTTCCCCCCAGTGAAAAGTATAATTGTGCAAATAAATTCCGGTTTCATCAATAGTGAGTGATTGCCTTTTTGCGGCTCCCGGAAAGAAAGCGAAGAACACACTAAGCGCTATTCCTGTAGCTGAGTTTACCCAATCAACTTGTCCTTCAAATTTCAAGGCGGAAAAAATTGTTGCTATCATGAAACCAAAAAGAGCCGCCCCTAAGAAACGAATTGTTTTTATGTATGGGGTCTCTAAATCTATTTTTAATTCAAACTTTTCCATACTTCAAACTTGGTTTAAGGGCGGGGCAAGAAAAATGGTTTACTAGAAGTAGCGAATTTAATTCTTTATAAACAAGTACAATCACACCCCGCCCCGTCTGATTTAAAACGCATTATTATTTGAACAAACTCTGTATATCCAACTTCAGATAAAGGATAAAAAAGATCCCAAAAAAGTACTCAGGTTAGTTGCGGAAATAGATAAGTAGTTGTCTCGCCGATCATAGTTAAAGCTAACTCTGGTCTCGCCTTTTGCATAAAGGGCGCTGAGATTAAGAGTTAATTAACGGGGATAATTCCAAAACAAGCAACTCCGGAAACCATCAATAATTTTGGATTATAAAGCGCCTTTTCAATCCAACGGATTGGCATTCACCCCTTCGAATGTCATCTTAACCGGCTTTATGAAACCATCTTCATCAAAGTACATCCGGTCTATACTGACAACCCGGTGGTGAGGATCATCCGTATCCAGCGGACGGCGGTGGTATACCATATAGTATTCTTCTTTGTCTGGGGTGATGATGACGGAGTGATGGCCGGCACCACGGGCAATAGTGGAATCCTGTTGCAGCACTTTGCCAATCCGTTCAAAGGGACCGGTGGGTGAATCACCAATGGCATAAGCCACACTGTAGTTAGGTCCCATCCAGCCGCCTTCCGACCACATGAAATAATACTTCTCGTCTTTTTTGAAAACAAAAGGCCCTTCCACGTAATTATCCGGGGTTATTTCTTTGTAGTACTCGCCACCTTCAAACGGTTCCAGACTGAGTAGATCATCACTGAGTTTTACAACATTACAATGGCGCCATCCGCCATAAAACATATAAAACTGTCCGTCGTCGTCTTTAAATACAAACTGATCGATGGGCTGGGCACCGTTATGAAATTCATTGATCAAAGGCTCGCCCAGCGCATCTTTATAAGGGCCTTCCGGCTGATCGGCCACTGCTACCCCGATGCCTCCATATTCTTCATTACTCTGAATGTCATTGGCCGAGAAAAAAAGATAATACTGATCGTTGGCCTGAATAATCGATGGGGCCCACATGGAATAAGAAGCCCATTTCACATCCTTAATATCCAATACATGCGAATGTTTTTCCCAGTTGACCAAGTCTTTGGATGAGAAAGCATCAAAAAACGTTTGAATCAGGTACTGTTCGTTGATGGCTTGCGAACGTGCTTCAAGTTGGCTTTCTGTATATACTGAAGAAGTATCCGGTCCTTCATAATGATCGGAATAGGTCGGGAAAATCCAGTATTCGTCATTAAAGATGATGCCTTCGGGGTCGGCATACCAGCCTTTAATCACAGGGTTACCCGACCGGACAGTTTGGGATTCAGATTCAGTTTGTGAGCAGGACATAAACAGCGCTGATATCATGCTGAGTAGGACAAGTTTTTGCATAGCGACTGAATTGTTTATGGATAAAATTTTTTCGAATAGAATTTTGTAGAAACAAGTGAAAAGTAACAGGCACGAGGATTATGGTTTAATAAACGGCTAAAAGGTTAAAAGGTTAAAACAAGCAACACCAGAAACCAACGGTACCTCCGCGACCCTATTTAATGCGCATTGTTAGGCATTTTCTTTAGCCTGGAAATGAGAATATTTATTTGAAAGGAATGTCACGATTCCTATGCCTCCGTATACACAAGCTAAAAGTACTGCTATTTCGGTAAAATAGTTTGCCCAGGCATTTTGGAAAAGCTCTGACATATCAATGAAGAATTCATAAAATATTATTCCGATAAAAATTCCCAAAAAACTCTTAATGTATTCTTTCCGCTTCATGATTGATTCGATGTCTCATTTCGTTATTTGAAATTTGCCTAACGACCCAGTATTTAAACGGCGAATCTGGATGTTAAAATTAACGTTCCGAACCTTAATCGAGTCTGTTTAAAACGCTTATGTAGTATGTGCTTTAAATATTTGTTGTTGTTCTGATTTATCTAACCCTGAAAAGGCTGTTTGACTTGTGAGTTTTAAATCAATTCCAATTTGGTTGACAATTTCAATCATATGGGAGAACCACATTGAATAAGACCACTCTTTTGGTTCTGTAGAAATGAAGCCTTTCAAGTCTTGCTCCCAATAAACACCAGCGGCTTCTCGATAAACATATTGATAGGAATTATCGCCACCACTTTTTAAGACAAGTAGCAATTTTCCTGAATCTAATACTTTGACTTCGCTGATTATTTCTTCTGTCATGATTAAAGCCACATAACGGTTTGGCAAATAAGCGGCTTGTACTTACAACTTAGGAGTTAGTTAATAAATATGATTTTTATAACAAGGAAATAATAAACTAACGAGCAAACAGCGTACAAGTCCGCTTAATTTGCTTTGT
>Ga0306869_1000035_pt1 | contig 91340 bp, 81 predicted proteins | sample AntRauTorckE6833_FD_190421 | JGI IMG/M metagenome (GOLD analysis project Ga0306869, IMG submission 190421) | Saline lake microbial communities from Rauer Islands, Antarctica - Metagenome Torckler E6 #833 (v2) (version 2) | ecosystem: Environmental > Aquatic > Non-marine Saline and Alkaline >... | reverse complement strand
GTTTAAACTTATCAGTAAATACTCTCCGTTGTCTTCTTTCTTGTACCATTTTAAATACCTCTTTCTTCTAAAGTATAATTCTAACATACTCCATAAGAAAACTGTTCAATTAAGTGTAACCTATTCAGTATGTATAAACTAAAGTCAAATCACTATACTTAATTTCCTTATCGCCTAAAGTTTTCGAGATATTGAAAGCCATGGTGTCTATGAAAAACCCACTGTAAAACTCACGCAAATCCAAAAACTCATCTCTTTCATTTTCATCATTAAAGGCTACAGATATTCCATATCTTTCTACAATATAATTATTATTATTCATGTTTAACCCCCTTCCCTGCTATTCTCTTCATTTTTTTAAGATCCATTTTGTCTCTCGGTCTTTGGGTGAAACTTAAATGAATAGGATTAGCCTCATAATCTTTTGATAAGTCATCTTCTCTACCATGCTTAAACATAAGTTTATTTAGTATAGTGTTAATGGCTATATTTCTATATCTTAGATTGGTATCCAATAACTCTTTGTTAAACGCTATATTATAAAGCATAAGACTTTCATCCAGTTCTAGAAATCTTCCATTGGCCTTACCAAACATATTATTAAGTTTATATATTCTTATCTTTTTCAACTTTCTTCTCAATGGATAACTCGCATGATTGTATAGGTAATCATATTCATCAATATTTTTTCCTTGTTTATTTTTATGATACTTGGGGTTCAAAAACATTATAATTTCCTTGTTCACATTTTTTGAGAACTTGTATAGTTCACTAATGAAATCATTCACTGTAATGTGATCCATTTGTTTTAAATAATTAATAGAATTAATATCATATATTGGTTTAGTATCAAACAAACTACTCCTAGTGGTTTTTAATCTAAATTTTTTTCTGTGTTTATACTCATCATCTATATCAGTTTTATTAGAATACTCCAGTTGTACTGATACTAAATCAAATTTTTTTACTTTATTTGCATCATTTTGGTTATATCTATTCTTCTCGATAAAATCAATAGATAGTAGATATGCATCTTTAATCATCTTCCCAGATAGGTGCTTTTCTGAGCTCTCAAAATATTCCCCAGATGCTTCGATTCTTTGATGTAACATTACTCCTGTTGTGCTATCTCTTTTAAGTAAATTTATCAAACTTATATGTCTATATCTTGTGGTTGGTAATGAATTAACTTCAGGATGATTTAAATCTGTTCTAATTCTCTGATTAACTAAGAACTCTTCATATTCTCTCAATAATCTATGAATTTTTAATGATTCCTTTATAAAATCAATTTGGCTGCTACTTAAAATATAATCACCAATATTGATTCTATATAGAAGTTCCTCAAAGTTTAACTCATAGTCAACAGTAAACAAGCTTCTTAATTTACCAGTTTGATTCTTAGAGAAGAAATGTATTCCTGGTTTTCTTCTATTAATAATAGTTGTTCTATCACAACCCAAATACTCAGATAATATCTGATTACTTATGTTTGCTGATTTGATTAGTTTATCAAACACAGTACCTTCAATATTCATTTGCTTCACCTCTATTTTATGACTTAATTATAATACTATCGCAATCACATAGCAAGTAAGAAATATAATTCATCCTGTAAACTATTAGTCATTATCGTTGAATTTCAACATTATTTACGCACGGTTATATAGTAGCTCGTCTCTCGGTTATCTGCAAATAAAAAAGTTGCCCAATGGTTTAAACCAAGGCAACTGAAACTCTTAAAGTAGACGAAATTAGTCTGCTTTTTCCTTATAATGACTATTTATTTAATAAAAATATTCTAATTACTAAGCATAAAACAGTAAATATAAACATGAAAAATCGAAAGGATTTTGTTATGTCGAGTATAGTTATAGTTGCGATTTTTTGTGATACGGCTCATTGAATATTAACCTAAAAGAACTATATTTTTTCTACAGTATAATTTCTAGACAGTTAACTACTAAAGTAAATCATTTTGTTATAATGTTAGTATAGGAGAATAATATTATGAAAATGATGAAAAAATTAGAAATAGACCTTTTAATTTAGCTTATGTTATTATTGAAGAAACCGGTCCTAGATTAGCTGGTAGTGATGCTTCTAATAAGTCAGCTAGAATATTAGAAAAATCTATGAATGAGTTTTGTGATCAAACATCACTTGATAAATTCAAGATTAATCAAGGTGCTTTTTTGGGTTGGATTAAGATTTTAGTTCTTGCTTATATCGTTTCTTTAATTTTATTATTTTATCATTTACCTTTATTTTCTTTATTGGTATCTATTGGTAGTTTATTGATATTAGTTTTACAGTTCTTCTTTTATTTACCAATCATTGATTTCTTATATCCTAATAAGAAAGCAACCAATGTCATTGGAATCATTAATCCAAAAGAAGTCATTAAACAACAAGTTATTATTAGTGGTCATCATGATAGTGCAAGGATATTTAACTTCTTTGTTCATCAACCAAAACTTTATAATATAAGAGTAACTGGTTCTATTGCTTTTGTTGTAATATTAACACTTGTATCTCTTATAAGATTATTTGTTTCTAATGATTTATTCATTTTAATATCTAATATTATATTAGCCTTAGGATCTTTATTAATTATACAAATGTGGTTCTTTGCTTCTAAGAAAGGCACACCAGGTGCTGGAGATAATTTAATCGCTTCTACTATGGCTGTAGAGATTGGAAGATATTTTAGTGAAAACACATTAAAGCATACTAAAATTATAATTGCTTCTTTTGATGCTGAAGAAGAAGGGTTGAGGGGTTCAAGAGCATTTGCTAAAAAATATAAAGCGTTATTGAATGAATATCCAACAACGCTATTAAACTCTGATTGTTTATATAATTTAGATGGGATGTTCTTTTTAACATCTGATATAAATAATACAGTTAAACTTAGTGTTGACCTTGCTAAAGAGTTAACTGATATTGCAACTAAAGAAGGTTATGATGCTGAATACAAACCCATCGCTTTTCTAACAGGTGGGAACAGATGCAGGTGAATTAGCAAAGGTTGGTGTAAAATCAACAACTTTAATTGCTATGCCTTGGTCTAACCAAGCTAGATCAAGTGTCTATCATACACCGAATGATACACTTGATAAAATAGATAAAGAAGTTATTGACGCAGCAATTACTATATTCACTCGATATATTGAAAATTTTGACAATTAATATTCTCTAATTCTAGACCAAAGCATACAATTGGTTGAGATTTTCACGTTATCTTTCAAGCGTGACATAACAGTACAAAACAAACACAGAAATGTGTTTGTTTTATATTAAAATATATAATTTATTCTTTCTTATTTCCTTGTCTGTTTAAATATCGAATCAATTCTTCATCATTAGTAATCGTAATATATTCTCCGTTTTCTCTTTGATATACATCTGTATACATTTCATTGTTAAGAATCACAACAAAATCACCATATGATTCAGGATGAGATAAAACCTCTTTTATTAACTTCTTTGGCACATTAATTTCAATGGATTTCATAATTATTCTCCTATTATATTTTGAACAATCTTAATTTAAGTTATATAGTTTGTTTCTCTTACTATCATTGGCAATTATATTATTGCATTGCTTCTCTATACTCTAAAACATAAGTCTTTATCACTCGTTCTAAATGTTTAACGGAAGTTATCTTTTCCATATTAATATTTTTACCTATTTGTTTTGGATGGTTTTGACTTTTAAACAGTTTTGATTTATTAATCTTTTCTTTCCATCTTTCAGCATATTCTTCAATTAATTCTTTGTTTATACCATGTAAAAGAAATCTAAATGAGAAATGATTATTTTTATTAATAAATTCTTTGCTTTGAATTTCTAAATATGGGTATTTATTAATTCTGCTTTTATAGAAAAATTGTAAATATATGTATTTATTTTGAAAACTTCCGAAATGAAACATAACTTCGTCCGGAATTTCTAAATGATGATTAATACAAAAGTTTTTCCAGTGATTTCTTTTCCATTGACTTATGTCATTTGATAAAACCCCTGTTAATTCAATATAAAGATTATTAACATGGTTAATATAGTCTCTTAAGATATTATTTGTAATTTTTGACTTTAAGTCACAAAATACATTTTGAATTTTAGTTATATCAAAGATAACCCAGTCTCTTTCTTTTATAAAAATATTTTCACTCTCTGATAATAAATCTGTTTTATAGAAAATAAATATATGTTCGTAATCAGAATAATTATCTTTAATATGTTTTTTATATCTTCTAAGTTGATTATTGTGGGTCCATGAGTAAGTTTTATCCTCAATAGCGATTATATAAGATATTTCATTAATTTTACAATCTATTAAAATATCAATTCCTTTTTCTTGTGTCCTAGTTTCAAGCTTGCTAATCCTTACAATAGCTTCCTCAGACAATCCAATTAATTTTCTGAGAAGCGTTCTGCTTGCTTTTCGAACATCTTTTTGATTACAATTCCAATTTTCAAAAATCCATCTTAAAAAAGCATCTTGAGATAATTCTTTCGTCGCATAGCTAAATAAGTTTTTGATTTTATAATTTACCATACATTATCATTTCTCCTTCTATTAAAAAACAATTACAGAAATCATAAATATTTATTTAGAACATTGGTTAATAGAATATTTTACATAAAATTTATAATTTTAATATAACCTAATCGGAATTAGTTTATCATAATCATTTATATAAATCAGTCCTTTCCAAAAAATAACAAATAGATTATAAGCTATAACTAACTTGACAAAAAAACAACTCTATCCTTACGTTGTTTATTCTACACAAATCCACTATATGTGATTCAAATCACATTAAATGTTAAAATAATCATATATACTGTAATTAATCAAAGAAAGGAATGATTAATTATGGAATTTAAACAAAACAATACAGTTGGAGACATTGTTTCTAAGTTTCCTAGAGCTGCTGATGTATTTCATCAATATAATATTGATTACTGTTGTGGAGGTCATAGAACATTAAATGATGTTTGTAATGAACAATCATTTAATGTTGATGATGTTATTAACACTTTGAACAAACATTATCAATCTTCAACAAGTTCTTTTACCAATTGGAACAAGGCACCCTACAGAGATCTCATCGATCAAATCTTACAAGCCCACCATGCCTTCTTAAATCAAAACCTACCCATTATCTCTGAACAAGTAAAAACCATTCTTAGGGTCCATGGACAGAATCATCCTGAACTCATGAAGGTCTATCAATTGTTTCATACATTAAAGGCAGATATGGATATGCATTTAATTAAAGAAGAAACCACTCAATATCCTGCCATAGAAAAATACTTAGAAAGCAATCAAACATCTGATTTAGATAATGCAATACAAGTCATTGATGAATTAGAAGATGAACATGAAGATGTTGGTAGTATCTTAAAAACATTGAGAAGTATTACCAATGGTTTTAATGCGCCTGATGATGCATGTGAGACATTCATCAATACTTACAAGAACTTAGAAACCTTAGAAAAGAATACATTCACACATATTCATCTAGAGAATAATATTCTATTCCCTAGGTTAAAAAACGAAATATAATAATTGAAAGGAGTTATTTATGCAACATTTTAATTTGGACGATATCAAAACTGAAATTAACATCCGAGGGATTAAAACCAAACCTATGGTTCATCACAAAAATGCAACCATCAAGAACTTAATGTTAGGTAAGGGTGAATCTATCCCTAACCATCAAGTACCAGTTGATGTAACTTTCTTCATTCTAGAAGGTGAAGGTCAACTAACCATTGGTGACGCGACTTACAAAGTTAGACCCAATGATACTGTGACTTGTCCACCAAATACAGTTATGTCTGTCAAAGCCAATGAAGACAGCCCTTTATCATTCATTAATATTAAAACACCAGGCATAAAAGTCACTAAATAAAAGTATAGCGGATCATGTCAAATTGATCCGCTATTTTTATTATGTATTTATCATTTGAGTAGGATTAATCATAGTTGGATAATCAATTAAGTTTATTTAAGAACAAAATGTATTGATACAAGTTTATTGTGATTCTTCATTATGAGAGATTAAGTAATCAATATGGTGTCTAGATGCTGATACAGGACTACCGAGATATAAAGGTGCCAATATATATGCATCTAATAAGTCGTTATCTTCATCTCTATAGTCAACCATTAATTGATCAACAACATAAGTATCATAAGGTATTTCATCATTAAAAGTAATTTCAAGAGAAAATGTATCTGTAGATTCTAAAAATAGATCTCCATCAAAATTTTTATTGTTGACGATGATTTTATCTATATAATTATTAAGATTTATACCTGATAGATTCTCAAAATATATTCTTTTGATTGTCATGGTGTCTTGTGGGCTTAAAACAAAATCCAATCCACCATCTTGATAGCCGGGAAAAATGATGGGACCTTCATTCGTTCCACTGGTGATATGATTGGTTTTTCTAGTTTCACTATTAATAATTATATCTGTCTCGAATATATAATCTTTTTCGTTCACCATAAGATGGATATCATTTATCTCAACATGTCCTTCTACACCTTCGATATTGACTAATAATTGATAAATATAATAACCTTGGTATTCCTCTATTTCATTTAATTCATCAATACTATAGCTTTCTATACTGTTATAATTGTAAAATACCATCGGTAAGAAAAACTGATCTATATCTTCTATCATAAAATTCGAAACAAAAAATAAATTTAATTTAGTTTCATTGTTGAATGCTTTTGTGGATATAGAATGTGGTACCATATATATTTTTACAATAGTTTCTGAGCGACATCCTATTAAAGTCACAAACAATAGTATGACTAAAAACATACTTAAAATTTTTTTAAAATACATGAAGTCTTTTACCTCCTCGATACCTAATAAATATTATAATTCATACTTTTTGGTCAATAATCAAACATCTTTAAAATCATACAACATAATGATACTTTAAAAATAGAGAAATATTGTGCTTAAATTTTTTCTATCAAGCCATAAACATATTTATCTCATTATAAAACAATAATACAATTATTCAGATAATAAAACAACGGCACATATGGCGTAGTTTTACGTGATTTTAATATATTTATCACATCATGAGTGATTATTATGGTTAATAACAAACATTCAAATTAAAAAAATTGCTATATTTAGTCGTAAAACCTTGTTTGGTTGAGAATTAACAAATTTTTGTCAAGTTCGCTATTTTTTTTGAAAAATACTTAAATCTCTTCTTAATCACTACTTATCAATGATTATTTTTAACTAAATATTCAATTTTTAAATTCAATCGTGTATAATGTAATTAAATACAACATGTGGTTTCTCTTCTAGTATTAAAAATAGTTGAGGCATATGATGAATAAAGAAAAACGAAAAAAAGGCGAAGACCTTAGAAGACGCTTTGATGCCATCAAGAATTTAATGTCAACATTCGCAATGGCAACAGTCGCTGTTGTTGCAGCGGTGATTTTTATACCCGCTTCACCAAAGGCTGACATTATTAAAGCTGTATCATTAAGTCATGAAATCGTCTATCAAGTCAATGTAACCGATGAAGATAATGCATTAGACTCATCGACTCTTTTTGTTGTCTTAGAAAACCAATTAGAATATTATGAAAAACAAATTAGCTTGGGTGAAAACTCAGGCTATTTTGATGACTTAAATTATAATACTGAGTATCGTTTAAGTGTTTATGGTAATAAGTGTTTTGGACAAGAGAGATTAGATACCAGAAAAATCACAACAAAAGATAGAGTGGGTGGAACCATTCTATCTGTCACACCAGAGAGTACTGATCATTCTACAACTTATATAGTCAATCTATCCATTCATGACCCTGATCAAAAATATCCAAACATTGAACTATTTTATGGTTATCAATGGGAAGCAGACACTGATTTACAATACGATAGTATTCAAGTGACTGCTTCAAACACTGAACTTGAACTCACTGATATTTATACAGACCTACCGATTCATATCTATCTTTTGGGACAAACAGTTGATGGTGAAGAAATCCTTGATGAAATATGGGTAACCCCACCCTTTAGCCTTTATTCATCGGTCTATATGGAATACATCAATCGTAGCCAAGTTATGTTTCACCTATATGGTGAAACAGATGTAGGTGACATTGATTACCAAATGAATATTTATAAGAACAACTTTTTACTAAGAACAGAATCAATCACTTTAGACGAAAACAATGATCATGGTAGTGGCTTCTTAATTGATGATTTAAATCCTAATACCACCTACATGTTCGAGTGTATAGCAACTTATATAAACCCACAAACGTTAGCTGAGGAACAAGTATCCATTTACCAAGAAGAAATAACAACCCTTGGTGATTACACTTATACTTACAACTTAGAAACATTCGAGGATTATATTGAAATCACTCTGACACTCAATGATCCATTAGATTACTTTCAATACCTATATGTAGAGTCCTATGATACCAGTGAAGAATTTGAAATATATTTAGAATCAAATTCATATGATTTTATTGTAGAGGGGGAAGAGAAAACAATATCTATTACAATCAATATTCCATCTGCTTTATCCTATAAAATAAATATTAGTATGCAAAGTCAAACAAATTACAATGTGCGTCATCTTATTGACACCATTGAATCTGAATAAGGAGAAAAAAATAATGAGTGAAAAGAAAAAACCACTAGCAATCCAAACTTGGATTGCAGTCGGTATTGTGATTGTTTTTATTTTAGTGGGGACCTTAGCAGGTGTTCTATTTCCAGGTTCAGTATTTGAAAGTATTATAGATAGTTCCATTGGTAAGTTCTTTGATATCTTAGGGCTTTTAAAAAATAACTATATCAATATTTTAGAAAGTATTGCTGTGGTGGTTTTTATTGGCATACTATACTATATCCTTTCAGTATTTATAAAAGTGGTTATGAATAAAGGTTCTAGAGCTGAAACAATATCTATTTTAATCACATCCATATTAAAGTTTCTTGCCATGCTTCTAGCCTTGATTCTCATTCTATCAGCTTGGAATGTCCCAACCCCAACCATTTTAGCTGGGGCTGGAATTATCGGATTGGCTGTGTCTTTTGGTGCACAAGGTTTATTAGAAGATGTCTTTGCAGGACTCTCTATTATTTTTGAAAAACAATTTACGGTTGGTGACTTTGTTGAAGTGGCCGATTTTAGAGGCCAAGTGATAGAAATTGGTTCTAGAAACACCAGAATCAAAAACATCAGCGGGAATATCTTAATCATCGCCAATTCAGACATTCGAAAAATCGTTAATTTGTCTGAAGAATTATCATTTGCAATTTCTGAAGTATCCATAGAGTATAGTTCAGATTTAGATAAGGTAGAAAAAATTATCACCGAGAGTTTTCCTAAAATTAAAGAATTAATTCCTGCTATTAAAAAAGGTCCAATATACGATGGTGTTGAAACATTTGGTGATTCCGCTGTCATCATCAGAGTCATTGCCCATTGTGAAGAAATAGACCGTATTAATGTCAGGAGAATGTTAAACAAAGAACTTAAAAAAGTCTTAGATATAAATAATATTAACATTCCTTTTCCTCAAATGGTTATTCATCAAGCAAACAAAGAATAAACTCATACTTAATAATTTTAAACATTTGTATATAAAAAGAGCACACCAGACTTTGGTGCGCTTTTTATATATATCTCTTTTTAAAGTAAGCTCTTTGAATAAGATAATTTTGATTATGAAGAATATATCTGATTATTGAATAGTTCCTTATTTTAAATATTCATTCAAGTATTCTAAAGAAACTCTATTGATTTCTCTTAAAGTATCTCGACTATTAGAAGATGATGCCTCACCATTTAATAATCTAGCCAGTATGGGTGATGTTAAAGATAAATCAGTTAAAGAGAAATGATAAGTGCCAGATATGTGATGGTTATATACTCTTTCATCAGTAGAACTTAATAACATATAATTATTCTTGTATTGTGGCCAAACAGATAAATAATCATAAGCACTATCTGAATAAATATTTAATACAGGAATTGGATAAGGGCTTTGATCAAATACAAATTCTTGGTTGCTTACTGAAGTAATATCACACATAAAGGGAGATTCTAAAGCAATAACCGCTAAGACATCACTTCTGCTTCTGCCAAGACAAAGGGCAGCTGATCCACCTAGAGAATGACCCATAAGACCTATCTTATCTATATCCACAAGTTTATAAATGTTTTCTTCTTCTAAGTTTTCACTTTTTATTTTGATTTGATCTATCACAAAACTGATATCCTCTGTACGGAGTTTCATCCATTTTTGATAATACTCATAACTCTCCTGAGGATATTCACTGGCATTCTCTTGGTTTAATTCATTCATATAAGATTGATTGATCCAAATGTTTTTTCCTAAGTCATCTTTAGTAACAATACTATGGTAGGGATGACTGACTGATACAACCACATAACCATGACTGGCCAGTTCTAAGAACAAGGATTCATTGCTTGTGTCTAAGCTGATACCCCCATGGGAATATACAAGCAATGGATAGAGGTTTTCAGTATCCGCTGGATACCAAATCCTTATATTTACAAAACGGTATTCATCTTTCTTAGAAAAGTCTTCATTTCTATTGAAGTCTATAAAAGAATCTGTTCTTGTTAAGACACTATAATTTCCTGTTGTTTCAAGCAACTCATATTTTGGGAAGAGAAAGGCTGGCAAAAACATAAATATAAACAAAAGAACAAGACCAGTGACTTTTAAAGCTAATCTTGCAGGTCTTCTTGTTTTGACCTTGTGATTCGATTTATAAAATGATACTTCATTAACTACAATTAAGATAAGGTAAATAAATAATAATGGGTAATATCTAAAGCCCCATGAAAACACATTAAAAACAGTCAAGACGCTTATCAGAAAGAATAGTCCAATTCTTATCTGTCTTTTTCTTTTAAACTCAATCTGCTTAGTTTTTCTTTGATATATAAGCAAACTGATTTCTATGATTAATATAACTAATAAAAGTGTCAGTCCAAACATGAATGGTATCCTCGTTTCCATCTTGGGTATTATTTTTTAAATTAAGAATCCAAGGACCAATAAAATATAAACTGGTAGGAAACTCTTTTTACCATAAACATATAAAAGACCTGGAATTAATGCCCATATTGTCACACCCAATGCACCCGATGGGTGTGAAACAAAATGAATCATTCCCCAGGTTAACATTAAACCAATACTTCCATAAGGAATATAGATGTTTTTAAATATCAATTCCCCTGCTTTTTGAAACAATACCAACATAATAAAAACAAGCATCATTTCTACAAAATAATACAAGACCTGAAAAATTGTCACGATCAATGCCTGATCACCATACATATTGACAAACCCCTGATATTCAGAATAAACTTGAGGAATTTCTGTGTCATTAATCAACATCTGTAAGACAGCTGATATGATAACAGTTATGATAGAAATCACAATTAATAAAGCAACTCTTTTCGACCATTTAAAATCGATTAAGTCTTTAAATATTTTTCTTTTCTTCATCCAAGACACAATCAAATAGACACCAATCAACCAAACCATCATGGTTATTGTCCAATGGGCAATGGCCCCGTACCAGTGAATTGGCCAATTGCCAATTTGATTTAAACTTCTTCCATCAATAATTCTTGATAAGAATAAGACACCAAACTCTAAACCTAGGAAAGCAAATGCAACCATTGCATAAAGCAAATAAGTTAAGGGCTTTGGTTTATTCATTACGATATTTTTCATTTTTTTATAATCACTTTCTATTCATATTTTTTTAATCTATTACTTTTTAGTTTTTATTAAAATTATTGTTTCAATCCATATAAATACTTTTCTTTACAAGGACATGATTGTGATAAAAAATATAATGGCAGTAAAGACATTGCTTAAACAATGAAATACAATGGATATCTTGATGTTATTAAGTTTCCAAGCCAAATAAAAAGCCGGGAAAAATGCTATTACCCGAAAGAAAAAATCAAATGGTAACCAGAAATGATATATTGAAAACAAAACAGTCATCAATAAAGGTGCTAACCAGGATGTCATTTTTAGTTTTTTGGTTAAAAAGCCTCTAAAGAATAACTCTTCTACAATAGGACCAACAAAACCATTTAATAGGATATAGCCTAAACCCGTGATGATTAAAACAGTTTTAGAATAGCTTGCCAATAAATCCAATTGGCTCCAATCAAAATAATCAGGTATGTTTTGATATAGTTGAATAGACAAACCATTAAACAAAAAAGCTTCTAAAGGTCTTAAAAGAAGGGTCATTATCCCAGCAAATCCAAAGGTTAACATACCTAGTAAAAAAATGACCCACCACTTGTATTGATTCTGATTGATGAATAAACCATTCAAAGAATAAATACCATTGGTTTTACCTTGGTCATTTAATATTAAATATATTTGGATTGGAAATAATAAGAATAAAGCTGAAACAAAAAACAACAATAAGGGTGGTAAGACTAGATGAAAAGCAAGGCTTAATGCCACATATAAAATCATGGTTAAAAAGGGCGGTATAAAAATATAAAGCAAAAGTCTTGATAAAGACATGGGTTTAGATAATTGGTTGATCATTTATTTGTTACTCCTTCTTCTAACCAAGAAATTGATTGCTTCAAGTTTTTTTAGATTTATTCAGCTTTTAACTTTTTTTCAAATGAAATGCATAATGAACAAAGACGCATTCATTAAGATATGTAAAATAACAAAGTAAGGCATGACCTTTGGTTTTTTATGAATGATTAGACCAATCACTAATGCAAAAGGAAAGAACATAAGACTTCTGTATACCATATACAATAAATCAAAACGCAAAGGCATAAAAGCATGTTGGATGCTTAAGAAAAACACTGGAAGTCCAATATATATCCACTTATGATTAGACATTGATTTTAGTTTTGGCATGATAAAGAGAAAATAAAATGGCAATTCAACCAATCCTTGTAATATTGGAAAAATCGTTAAGTTTATTATAAAAAAGAATAAAGGAATATCACCAAGTAAAAACTTAGCGCCCATTTGTAAATCACCATAGAATAAATATGCCAATAATAGATTGGGTAACATAGCAACAACGACAATGGGTAATAATAATTTTAAAAAATAAATGAAATTTTTTTTATTAATTTCAGTAAAAAAAGAAAAATAGTTTCTTCCACGCTTCTTAAAGATGACAATCATCAAGACCAATAAAATAAGATTAACCAAGCTAAGATGTGTCGCCCAGAAATACCCAGAACGTTCAAACGCATTATCTTTTTTAAACAATATGATGAAAGTGATTATCTGTAAGAAAACCATCAAAATAATTCTAATGTTAAGATAGAAAAAGACTTTTAGTTTAGATAAGTTCACTATGTGGCCTCCTAGAATCATAATAACAAAATTTCTTGCTAGATTTTCTTGATATTAATCTAAAATATTATTAAATGCAAGTTCATTATATCATTTAGTTGATTGGTTACCTATACAATTTTTTTATAGCCAGCAATCCTTGACTTTATGATTTTTATTCTAAGTTGATATTATTGAAATCAATTAGAAAAATACGCCTATAAATGGATTAAAATTTATATTTGGTTTGAATTTTTAAAATTTTTCTCAAGTTAAAATTGCATAAATAAAAGGCACTGGATTCCAAAAAGAATCCAGTGCTTGACATTCAACCTTTTTTATATAGTATTTTCTCTATAAATAAATAAGTCTACTATTTCCGGATCAAATTGAGTACCTGAACATCGCTTTAGTTCTTCAACTGCATCAGCTCTTGAAATGGCATCTTTATAAGGACGTTTTGATATCATGGCGTCATATGCATCTGCAACACAAATAATTCTTGAGAACAATGGAATTTTATCCTCTTTTAAACCGTTAGGATACCCTTTACCATCCCATCTTTCATGATGAGATAAAGCATGAATAGCCAAATCAGAATATTCATCTGCGGCCCTTAATATTTGATAGCCAGTTTCGGTATGTCCCTTCATGACTTTAAACTCAGAATCAGTTAGTCTTGCTGGTTTATCCAGTATTTCATCAGGAATAGAGATTTTCCCAATATCATGGTACAAAGCTGCCATCCTAAGTTCGTTCAATTGATCTTTTTCTAGCTTTAATGCTTGTCCAATTTCAACTGCATACTTACTTACTTGAATAGAATGCTCTTTTTCGAGGTCATATTTTTCAGTAAGCGTATTAAAAATCGCTTTAATCGTTTTGCTTCTTACATTGACACCAACAGATATTTTATGACGATACATTTCATTCTCTGCTTCTTTAAAAATTTCATCAAGTTCAACTGTTGGATTAGATGAAATCGCAAAACCAATGGCTAAAGAAACAACAACTCTATTTATTGGGTGTTGAGACAATCCTTCATTGATTTGATTTTTAAATGTTTTTATATTTTCTAAACTTTTAGGATCGGAAATTAACACAGCAAATTCGTCTCCGCCTAACCTAGCAATTACTTCATTATCAGAAAACGTTTGATTTAAGACTTTAGAAACAATTTTCAAGGCCTTATCTCCAACATTATGTCCATAGGCATCATTAATAATTTTAAGCCCATTGACATCAATCATCATGATGCCTATTGGTAAAGTCATATTTTGAATCAAAGTATTAAATGAATTTTGGAAGAATCTTCGATTATATATACCGGTTAAATAATCATGTTCACTTAAAAATTTAATTTCTCTTTCAGTTTTCTTTTTTTCAGTCACATCACGAAAGACCAAAACAACACCTAAATTATTACCTTCATTATCCTTGATAGGCGAAGCTGTATCTTCAATAAAATACTCAGTCCCATCTTTAGAAATCAGTATTGTATGATTGGCTAACTCAACAACCTTATTTGTTTTCAGTACTTCTTCCACTGGGTTTTTTATTGATTTCTTTTTATCTTCAAAAGTGATTTTAAATACTTCTTCAAAAGTTTTACCTTTGGCTTCTTTAATTGACCATCCAGTTAGTTTAGAAGCGACTGGATTAATGCCTTTAATAATGCCTAAATCATCTGTGGCAATAACAGCATCACCAATAGAATTTAGTGTTGCACCAAGCGTTTCTTTTTCTTTTAAAACGTCTATTTCTAATTGTTTACGATCAGTGATATCATCTACAATAACAACAAACTGGCCTTTTTGAAGTGGGTAAGCAGTCACATGAAAATATTTGCCTATAGCTCCAGAATAATCTTCAAATTGTATAGATTTACCTGTTGAAACAACTTTGCCATATCTTTCAAACCAATACTTTTCAATGTCAGGTAATACTTCTGTTGCTTTTTTCCCAAGAATTTCATTTCTTTTTAACCCTGTCATTTCTTCATATGCAGCATTGGCACTTAGAAAACGATAATCAATAGCATTATCTTTATCATCATAAATAATTTCTCTTAAATTTAAACCAAGCGGCATTTCAGTTGTCAATAAGCCATATTGTTCTTCAAGTTTAGCTTTGGCTTTCTCCTGGTATTTGAGTTCTGTAACATCTCTAAATTCAACAACCCTTACCTGTCTTCCTTCATAAGGAATATTTCTAGCTTCTAATTTTAAAGGATAAATTTCCTCATTCTTACGAATACCAAAAGCTTCATATGGCAACTCATAACCTGAAGTAATTTTATTCATAACAAAAGATCGATAATCAGGTGCAATCAATTCTAAACCATCCATACCAATAAGTTCATCAATTGAATATCCTGAGATATCAGATAAGCCTTGATTGCATTCAAGGATAAGTCCTTTATCATGAACAGCAATTCCTCCAAAAGATGCATTATGTAAAATCTCAAAACGCTCCTTGCTTTCTTTTAAGTTTTTCTGTAATTGTATGCGTTCAGTGACATCTCTTGCAAAAGCAGTAGCCCCTATAATCTCATTATTCTCTCCATATATCGGATTATATAAAGATTCATAGTATTGAATATGTTTATCCCCAAATTCTCCTATGGTTGTATGCGATTTTCCTGATAGAGCCAAGTCATAATTTCTTTTAGCATTCACTTTATCCTTTTTAGAAGATATAGCATCTAACAAATTCGATCCCATATCAATATCTGAATGATAAGTATATTGCATTACTTCTTTATGGACTTGGTTATAATATATATAATTATAATCCTTATCAATTGCCAGAATAATAAAATTAACAGGACTTTCTAAACTCATCTTTAATAATGATTCCGAATTTTCTTTTTCAATCTTCTCGATGGTTAAATCAATAATCATTTGAGTTAAATTCAAAAGAAAGCTGAGTATATCTTTAATCTTTTCTTCACTCACTATTGGTACTTCATTCAGTGCATTAAGATAATCATCCTTATTAAAGCCTAATTTTTTTGCTTGTTGTTCAAAAAAAGCAAAATCTGGTTTTTCTAAGAAAAATTGGCCAGTAAAGAGATTTGCAACATGTTCTCCTTTAATAATGATTGGAACAACGACATCAATTAAACCATTACGACATTTGTACAAATTATATTCTTTATCTTTACTAAGACTATTAGCCAATACAGTATCACTTAAAACACAGTTTCGATTGGAATCTTGGTTGACACGGTGAAAATCAGCACAAATTGATCTCCATCCTGATTTTGATATAATGTTACCCTTCAAATCTAAAATTGCTGTGACAAAGCCTGTAGATTTATTAAAACCTTCAAGCAAGTCGCTAAATCTATCAAAATCTATATAGTCAATAATATTCATCTTCATTTTTGAATCACCCAATTATCCTTTCTCTTATTAATCAAACAATATTGAATAAATATTGAAGATTGAAATTGATCTATTTAAAGCTCATTCAGCTTTAAATCCTTGTGTGCTTTAATTTTCATTTTATACATTAATTGATCAGCTTTGTGCATAGAATCTTCAATAGGATTTTCAGAATTAAATGTCGTTTCATCAATTATTACATTGCCATAAGCAATGGAAATATTTTTGTCAAAGTCTTTTATTAACTCATCGACTTCCTGTATTATTTTTTCAATAGTAATTTTTGCATCTAGGGGAATTAAACAAGCAAACTCATCGCCACCTAAGCGATAAAGTTTACCGTGACAATCAGTAATTCTCTTTTTTAATTCTTCAGCAAAAAATATTAATAATTCATCACCTTTATTATGTCCGTATTTATCATTAATCAACTTAAAAAAATTAATATCCATCATAACAAGTTGATGTGGCTTTTCTTTTACAATCTTTTTAACTTCTTTGAAAAAACAACGACGATTATGTAACTTGGTTAAATAATCTGTTAGATTTGTTAATTCTAGTTCTTTATTTAAAGTTTCTAGTTCTTTGTTTTTATGTGACAGTTCTCGCCTGGTATTAATTAAGGCATTATTCATCAGCATAATTTCTTCAAGAAACTTATCTTCATCATCGTGTTTAGCAATCTTCTTATATAGGTCACGAATAGATTTTATTTGTTCATTGTTAATCTCCATCATTTCATCAAATAACTTAACAATTTCTTCTTCCATGCAAACAGAAAATAATACAATCTCATTATTTGTTTTCATGATAAACATAAAAACAGTTTGATTATTCGCTAAGATTACTTGGAAACCCATGGACACTTCACCATTTAAAGCTCTACTCAAATGTTCATAAAACTTGTCTATATCAGCATCTTTAAAAATTTTAACTGCAGAGTCCCCAACTTTAATATTCATATTATCGTAACTATTATGAATAATTGATGTAACATAACCACGTTCATCTAATTGCAATGCAACTTGATGGTTATAATAAGCTGTTCGCAATTGAAACCCCCTCCAATGCATTTGGTGCATATGCATCCGCACCAATATTTTTATATAATGACTCATTATCTAAGAAAGGAAACCCACCAACCATAATCTTCACCTTTGATAAAGCTTCATTATCTCTAATCAACTTTATAGTTTCCTTTAAAGTTGATAGATGATATGGCATGGTTACACTTAAGGCTATAACATCCGGTTGAAATTGCTTAGCAAAATCACTAATAAAACTTGCTGGCAAATTCGCACCTAGATAATTAGTATCCCATCCATTTATTTCAAATAAATCAGCAACCATTCGAATACCCATTTCATGTAATTCAGAACCTACAGTACAAGCAAGTAATTTTTTATCCTTCTTCTCTGACGAAAACACTTTAGGGTAAAGTGTACTCATAAGGAATTGAGTTAAAGCAGTCGCATAATGCTCACGCCCAACTTTTATTTTTCCTTCTTGCCACAATAAACCAATATGTCTCATTGTGTCTTGAAAAATATAAATATAGATATCTGAAATAGATACATCATCACTGACTAATTGATTAACTAATGTTTGCGCTCTCTTACGATCAGAATTTAACAATGCATCTAGATATATCTCTTTTTCTTTAGCATAAGGGTTGTTTTTTAACAAATGTGATGATTGTTGTTCTGCCTCTGTATTGACTCTTTCTAAGAATAAATCAATTTCCTTTGAATGGAAATGATTATGCAATACTTTTTTTGTTGTAGAAAACAATAAATCAACGTGTTGAGTGTCAATATCTAAGCCTTTAAATAACTTTTTATACCATAACAATAGATGTTCAACAATCCTAACATTGTCAAGATGAATGCCCTCATATATAAACTGTAACATCCATTCAATATCTTTTAAGGCCTTTTCTTTTCGTTCCTGATTAGTAAATGATTCATCAACATACATTGTTTCAAGAATAACATTTGACAACTTAGAATTTGAATCAATCAATTCCTTATAATCCATATTCATCACCTCTTTTATGTCTTTATTTTACCACACCTAGCATTTTTACAATAATTATAAAGATAATAATATATCTCTATCTCATTACATGCAGCTCTAAATACAAAAACACACCCTAATTTAAGTATACAAAAAAATGTTAGTAGACACATAAATAACATGTGATTACTAACATTTTACTCTTTCACCTCAGATTCGCTACTTAATTTCAAATATATCTTGCCAAGTCTTATAGAAAGCCTTAATCCAATAATATTGTTCATCATAAAAATCATGGTTTATCTCATTCGGTCTTCTTGCTTGATTGATGGTTGCTATTATTTCATAATGACGTAATGGAATATAAGCCATCAAGCATTTCAAGGCCATAACTTGTAAATCTTTTATTCGATTTAAAAGTTTTTTTTGTTTTATATACATCTTCTTCTTTATAATGATTAAAGTTGGTTTGGTCAAAGATAATAACCAAGTCAATATAAGATGATAAACCAGAACAAGCATCAAAATCAAGAATATATAATTGTTTTTCTTCACTTAATATCATATTGCCTGTATGAAAATCACCATGCATAAATCCTTTTTCTAATTGAGAGACTTGATTAAAAAGACTTTGTCCAATATGTTCTAGTTCTTTGATTCTTTCTTGATCATATTGAATACTTTTTAAATACCTTAAATATCTCTCCACATAAAAACCATATCCTAGGTGTGGTATCTTACCTTGATAATCTTTCATGGCAGAAGAAATATTCCTATAAGTATTTAAAATAAGATCTTTGTCTCTATCTTTATCAACTTCATAACCTTTTATATATTTCATTAAATAACCACATCTACCCTTAATATCTATTATTAGTTCTTTATTGATCGTGTTATATATCTTAGGTATATGGATATCAAAATCTTGTAAATAATCCAATATCTTAACAATACTAATTACATCAATATTGGTATCTTCTTGATAAAGTTTAAAGGCGTATTCTTTATCATGGGTTTTCACATGATAAAGTGTCCCTATAAAATCTCTAATGAGTTCTATGGAAACTACTTCTAAATTATAATGTTTTGAAATTTCTTTTTTGATTAAGTCTTCCATAATATTAATTCCTCCTATAATAAAAGATAATTATTTTAAATAATAGTTTTATAAACGATCAATATAATTATCTTTATGATTTAAAAAATGTCTCATGAAGTTAACATGTTCAATATCATCGTATTGAACTTCCTTAATTTGATTTAGTGTAAACTCATATATTTTAGCATCCTTTAAGGCCATAATAATTGGACTATGGGTTGCTATTATGACTTGTGAGCCGTTTTTAATTAAATCGGTAATCATGACAACCAGTTGATATTGATTAATGGCAGATAAAGGTGTTTCAGGTTCATCCAATAGGTAAAGTCCTTTTTGATGCATCCTTGATTTAAAAAAAGTTAAGAACCCTTCACCGTGTGATTTCTCTTTCAAATCACCACCATACATTTGATTCATTTGATGCAACTGACCAGCAGCTGCACTTCTCGCTTGATTACTTGCAAATACACTTTTATCTTTATATTCTTCATCAATACGTTCTAGTTCTTCTTTAAAATTCATTTTCATTTGTTTTAAATGATTAATGTAAGAGATAAATTCTTCACCACTAAAAAAGAATCCTTTTTTAGTCTTATAATCATATACACATTTCATATACTCTGATAACACCTTAACTTCATGATAATAATTAGAATCAATTTGATGATTAGACACATTAATCGAATGATTATCATAAGCAATGGCTTTTAATAGTGTAGATTTACCAGAACCATTATCACCAACAAAAATAGTAATTGGATTGGATAAATCTAATTTACCTATGTTTGAAAAAGCAGGTATATTTAAAGGATATACACTGCTTTCAAATGCTTTAAACTCTATATATTTAATCATAAGAACCACCCTATCAATTTAAATTATACCATAATTTAATTTTTACATTGTTATCAATATCAAAGTATTAATTCAAAGCAATTAAAACATCATTTTTCCAATATAATTTAGGGCTAAATTTAGGGTTAAACATAAATTTGGTGAGATTAATCAATTTTTATTCAAGTTTCATATAATAAAAATAGCACTGAAATCAATTAAGTTTCAGTGCTTTGTTTTAGTTATTTAGTTAAGAATATTTTATAAGCATTATATGCTTCATAAACATCAGCTTTAGAAACAATCTCCATTGGCGCATGCATGTTTAGTACAGGGACTCCTGCATCAATCACATTCATGTTATATTCACCTAAGATAAATGCGATGGTACCACCGCCACCTTGGTCTACTTTCCCCAGTTCACTTGTTTGGTAATGGATATCATTTTCGTCCATTAAATTTCTTATCCAAGCAATATATTCAGGTTCAGCATCATTTGATCCGCTTTTTCCTCTTGAACCTGTATATTTGTTAAAGACGACACCTTCTCCAAACTTGGCATTATTCTTCTTATCACTGACATCAGCATACAAAGGATCTAAGGCAGCTGACACATCACTTGATAACATCTTAGAGTTTTTCATGGCTTTCTTTAAATCTAGATAATTCGATTGTTTAGACAGTGATAACATTTCTGCAACAGTATCTTCAAAGAATGAAGAACTTGCGCCTGTTGCCCCAACACTACCGATTTCTTCTTTATCAACCAATATACAACAAGAAGTATACTCTGGTATATCATTGGTATCTAATACAGCTTTCATTGATGTATAAGCACAGACTCTATCATCATGACCATAACCAGCAACCATGCTTCTATCAAAGCCATAGTCTCTGGCTTTACCAGCAGGTACAATTTCTAGTTCTGATGAAATAAAGTCTTCTTCATCGAAATCATATTTTTCTTTTAATAGTTTTAAAACATTTGCTTTCACAGCGTCTTTTTCTTCATCTTTTAAAGGGATAGAACCGAAAGTAACATCTAGTTTTTCACCTTCAATAACTTCTTTGGCTGATTTTTTCATTTGGTCCGCAGATAAATGAACCAATAAATCAGAGATACCTAAAACAGGATCTGATTCATCTTCACCAATGTTAACATTGATGGTTGAACCATCTTTTTTACAAACAACACCATGTAAAGATAAAGGAATAGTCACCCATTGGTATTTTTTGATGCCCCCATAATAATGGGTATCAAGAAATGCAAATCCGTCTTTTTCATAAACAGGATTTTGTTTAATATCAAGTCTTGGTGAATCAATGTGGGCACCAAGGATTCTCATTCCTTCAGTTAATGGTTTTTCACCGATTAAAAACAAAGCGACATTCTTATTCTTATTAATGACATAAACCTTGTCACCAGGTTTTAAAGATTTATAATAACCTAATCGTTTATAGCCCTTTTCTGAAGCAATAGCCACTGCTTCAGTGACACATAAACGTTCAGTCTTACCAATAGTAATAAAATCCTTATAGCCTTCACAGAACTCATTAATTGCTTGATGTTTTTCAGAAGTAATTGTTTTCCATATATTTTTTGCGTACATAATTTTTCCTATACTCATTTTAGTTTCCGAGTATACTTCCCTTTCTTATATTTTTTTTCTCTCCATTTTATATGATATTATGTATGTCCAAAATAGTCAAGTTTACTACACTACCTAAACAGATTCAGTATAGAAACCATTTGTTATTTATCAAAATTATCCCTAAAAATAGGATAAAACACTTGATTGGTTGAAAAAAATTAATTTTCTTTCAAGTTCAATTATAAATAAAAACTTTATTTCATAATCACACCTTACTGATTAGAATGATTATGATATAATAGAACTAATTTATATCATTTAGGAGGCGAATTTATGAAAAAAACCTTATTTATGGTGTGGTTATTCTTATCTCTGTTTATGGTAACTGCCTGCCAAGAACAAACCACAGACATTGAATCTACGGCAGATACGATTGAAATAGAAAGCATTGAGATTGATTCAGATACTGTGAGAAGTTCTTATACAGTTGATTCCTTTTCAATCGATGACATTGATTTGACGCTTTTCTTTAGTGATGGATCGGAAAGCAATATTGATTTAGCACCATCCATGATCGAACAAGAATTAAATACCATCATTGAAGTAGGGACTTATACACTTGATGTTTCATTTCATACTTTGCAAACATCTTTTGATGTGCTTATAGAAGACTATGTCAATCTCACTTCAATTGAAATAAAGCAATATAATCCCTATGCATTAGTATCAACATTTAATATACAAGACATAAAACTTATTTTATCTTTTGAAAATAATCAAACAAAAGAAATCTCTATAAATTATGATATGCTAGACCAAACAAATACCAATAAACTATTTAGAGAAGGAATCCATGAAATCCAAATTGACTATCAAGGTTTGGAGACAAGTTTTATGATTGCTTTATATAGTGAGTATCCAAGCCCTGAAATATTAGAACTTGGTGAAGATGAAGCCATCTTTTATGAAGTTTTAGAAAAATTACAAAACTATCATTATTCAGACCCTGATCAAGACGCTTTATATAGAGGTGCATTAACTGGTATGATTGAATCATTAAACGATCCATATACAAGATATCATGACCAAGAATCTTATGAACAATATGCAAGTGGCTTATCAGAAGATTATGTTGGTCTAGGCTTTCATGTTCAAATCGTTGATGATATGCTTGTTGTTACAAGAATCTTCCCTAATAGTCCAGCTGAAGAAGCCGGACTCATGACAGATGATATGATTCGCTTTGTTGATGGTATCGCTGTAACAGAAGAGAATGCAATGGAAATGATTTATAATTTATTGGGTGAAGTTGGCGATACGATAACTTTACAAATAGAACGACCCGGTGTACAAGAATTAATTACCTTTAATCTAGAATTTTCTGTTATAGATAATCCAAGTGTTAGCGTGGATTATCAAATGGATGGTCAAGATAAATATGGTATCATCAAGGTCAATTCTTTTGGTGAAGAAACAGCTGATCTATTTGAAGATGCACTTATTTCCTTAGAAGATGATTCATTAAAAGGTTTAGTTGTGGATGTTAGAAATAATTCAGGTGGTTATCTTGGAGCCGTTTTAGATATGTTACAACATTTCTTATTGAATAATGGAAGACCATTATTCACCCTTGAATCTTATGCCAATGGTTTTAATATTGACATATTTTATGGTGTCATCAATGAAGTTAAACCTTATGATATTGTCGTATTGGTCAATGAAAACTCGGCCAGTGCTTCAGAAGTATTTGCAGTCTCTATGCAAGAGCATGGAGATTATCAAGTCATTGGTACACAGACATACGGCAAGGGTGTTGCTCAAACTTTTGTTAACATGGAAGAAAAACCTGATGATTATTTAATTGTGACACATGCTAAATGGTTTAGCCCCTCAGGTAATTGGGTTGATAGAAATGGTGGAACAAACGGCGTCATACCAGATATCATTGTCGAGACAAATGAACTTGAATCTACTTGGAAAGTTTATATATCAAACGATGAAATCATCGAATATGATAGTGTCGATGACCGTTTAGAAAGTATTCAAGTTATTTTAAACGGTATGGGCTATAATTTAAGAACTGATGGTTATTATGATGAAGCAACAAAACTCGCTATTGAAAACATTCAGACCAATAATGCATTAACAGTAACAGGTAATATTAATCAAGAAACCTTAACAATCATAAACAACTGGTTAGAAGATTATCAAGCCAATACTGATACACAATTGGATGAAGCATTAGAAACCTTGAAAAATAATTAATGAAATTAATAAAAAGCGAATCATTTAAAATGATCCGCTTTTTTTATAGACTAAACTATTCTTTATGCAGGAATTTGTTGGTCTGCATAAGGTGTTTCTATCCAATAGATAAGTTCTTGTAATTCTTGGATTTGTGTTGCAGTTAAATTCATGTAATCATAGGCAATAACATCAAAGGCTTCATTGTATAAGTTTTCAGGATAAGCAGTAATTAATGTTTTAATGTTTACAACATCTGTTGGTGTGATATTAAGTTCTGCTTGTATGGTTGCGTTGTCTAGCAACAATAATGCATCTGCAATTAAGGCATCAATATCTATTTCAGCTAAATTATAAGTATCTACATAGACATTGGCAAATACAATTAGCATGCCATAGTCTTGTTGTTCAGATGTGGTTAAACCTGGATTATTATAGTAAATATCATATATATCCATAATCATATCTGAAAGATCTATTTGATTTATGGCCACTTGTAATATAGCAAATTGTTCTGGTGTCGTATCTGCAATGGTATTTAAAACAAGTTCTACTGCTGCAATTTCTTCAGTGGTCATTGGCATGTAGTATTCCTCAATATAGAAATACGTTCTAAAGAATCCGAGTGCATTATCTATTAATAAAGTATATTCAGCTTCAGTCGCATTTTGAACCAATGGGTTCATGGTATTGACAAATGCATCTAATAGATAAGCCATTGCCTCTGCTCTATCTAAGTCATATTGATTCCAATCATCATAATAGGTATTTTCAACTTCCATTAAATCAACAAAAGCATAAACGAGTTCATATTGTGTTAAAGCGAGTTGATCTAATAAATCATTGATTGTCTCACTTGATAATGATTGTAATGCAAGAAGATTTGTAAAATCTATATTGGTCTCAATGATTGCCATGATATCTGCATATTCGGTTTCTGTTAAACCTTGCATTTTTAAAATATTACTAATCATTAGATCGAAGAATATATCTTCTTTTTCTACATCTGTGTAAATCTCACCTATTGCATCAAATTCTAAAGCACTAGCATCTAAGAAATCATTAAGTAATTCTAATTGAATGATAATCATTTGTGCCTTGTCTTGATTATCAAATGATAGTTTTAACTCGGTAAAATAATCATTAACAAACATTTGATTAACAAGTGTTTGTAAGACAGCAAATTGATATGGTGTTGTATTGTCTAAAATATCAAATACTTGTTCAATGTTTTGTAATTCTTCTTGGGTCATAGGCATTGAAGATTGATAATCTTGAATATAAATCACCGTTTTAATAACCGATGTTATATTCGTTATTATGACTTGATATTCAGCCTCTGTTGCATCTTGAACTAACGGATTCAATGTGTTAAGTAAGGCATTTATAACATCAAACGTAGCTTCTGTCATATCTAAGTCATATTGATTCCAATCATCGTAATAGGTGCTTTCAACTTCTATTAAGTCAACAAAGGCATAAACAAGTTCATATTGTGTTAATGCGAGTTGGTCTAATAAATCATTGACTGTGTCATGTGATAATGATTGTAATGCAAGAAGATTTGTAAAATCTATATTGCTTTCAATGATCGCCATAATGTCAGCTTTTTCGGTTTCAGTCAATGCTTGAGATTCTATAATTGCATTGATGAATACATCAAAGAATATAGTTTCTTTCTCTTCATCAGTGTAAATTTGATCTAATGCATCTAACTCTATTTGACTTGCGTCTATAAAATCATTCATTAAATCTAAATGTAAAATAATCAAATCAGACATATCAGCGTTTTCTATAGCCAATTCTAGTTCTGTGAAATAATCATTCGAATTCATTTGACTCATAAAGTTTTGGATTAAGATAAATTGATGTGGTGTTGTTTCTGTTATCATATCCAAGACTTGTTCAATGGCTTGCAGTTGTTCTACTTCCATCGGCATATTTTCTAGATAAACATTAACATCAATCATTGTTTGGATCATTGCCGTAACATTACTGATATAAACACTGTATTCAGCTTCTGTCATGTCTTGAATCATTGGGTTGACTGTGTCAAACAAGGCATTTAAGACATCAAATATTGCCTCTTGATGGGTCAAATTAATGTCATTGTAATTTGATAATTCTCCGTAGGTATCTACATCACCTTCAGTATAAACATTAACATATGCATCATCTGCCAAAGTAAATATATACTCATTCATACCACCGCTCACAAGCGTATCAGAAACAGTGCTTAATAAAAGCATTCCATCACCATAATCTGCATAAATGTATATGTCATAGTTTCCAAAATCAAGATCAGAAAAACCGCGAACTGTCACAACATATTGTCCAGCTTGAAGATATGTTCCAATATTAAAGTTATAGTCAGTGCCTGAATCGTCATCAGCCATATATGCACCTGAAGGTATTCTAGACAATTCAATCAATGAAGAAATCAATGCATATTCAGTTTCATCCAATTGATCAAGTAAATCATTGAATAAATCATATGTTGTAGATTTCATGGCCAATAGATTATCAAAATCAATATTGTTTTTAATGATTGTCATTACTTCAGTCTGTTCGGTTTCGTTGAAACCTTCCATTTCTAAGATACTGGCAATAATTAAATCAAAGAAGATTGCTTCTTTTTCTTCTGCAGTATATACACTGTCTAATTCGTTAATTTGATCTACATGATTATCTAAAAACTCATTAATAAAATCAAATTGTAATATGATTACTGTGAGTTCATCTTCAGAATCCATTGCAGTTTTAAGTGTATTGATGTAATCAGCATCAACTTGTAATATGACATCAAAGATAAGTTCTAATGATAATTTCATTTGCATAGCTGTATTTTCTGCTTGGATAAATGATTCCATACGGTTGTCATCTAACATGACGCTTGCAAATGACATCATTGTTTGATTAAAGATAGTGAAATCACTTAAAGATGGCATTTCATTTTTAAAGTTCATGATTAAACCATTTTTAACAGAAACTGCTAAATTAACATTAAATGGTCCTGTTTCTATAGAGCCCATGAGTGTATCAACATCACTTACCCATTGTGTCGTAATGGCATTTTCAATTCTTAAAGCGTAATCAAAGACCATCATAACGGATTGAATGACTTCATCAGGATTGTTTTCTATAAACAATAATAATCTATTAAGATATTCAATGTCTCCACTATAATCCAAAAGCACATAACATTCTGATAACAATTCAGAATTTCCTGATGTTTCTTCAGTTCCAAAATCACAAGATGTCTCTAAAGCAATCATAGAATCAATTTCAGCTTGAATCATATTTGGCATTTCCACTCTAACAAACGCACTCACCAAAGCTTCAGGATGATCCATACCATTTATGAAAGTATGTAAATCAGGATAAATCTCACTCATTGTGGCTTGGTTTTGCATTTTAGTCATCACTGGTTGCATATTTAACATCATGGTTTGCATCTCCGTTACGGTCATACCCCTTGAAACTAGTTCAGTCGCAAAAGCTTGATTATCAGACATGTTCATATTCATGTCCATAAAAGTTGTCATTGCGAGTATTTCACTTGCTGCATTTACATTATAGACAATGTCTAAACTTAAGTCAGAATTCGATTCTTCAGCAAATGCAACGGACCTTACATTAAAGACCATGTAATTTTCTACAATGCTAGAAAAATCATATGAGGTAGATGTAACTTCTGTTTGTAAGTTTCCATCTACATATACTTTATAACCAACCGCATCAGGAACTTCATCCCAAGATAAGACTTGCCCATCAATACTTAAATTAGATGGTCTATCTAATAGAACAACCGGCTCTGTATCATCAGTCGTTGGTGCTTCAGTCGTTGGTACTTCTGTCGTAGTACCAGGTTCAGTTGTTGGTACCTCAGTTGTCGTACCTGCTTCAGTGGTTGTACCACCGCTTGTTGTTGGATTTTGTGTTGTTCCATCTATTGTTGTCGGAGCTTCAGTTGTTAATTCATCTGTCGTTAACTCACCTGTTGGCAAAGTGATATCTGTTGGTACAGTGAAACTTCCTTCACCATCACAACCTACTAAGACAAACATTAATAATAATGATGCAAATAATAAATATACTTTTTTCATGAACGTTCCCCTCCCATTACTACATTTACTTATACTTTAATTAATATAATATTTTAAACATTTTCGCAATTAAATAATCTAATTGGATCAATAATATTTATAAATAAGTCCAAATATATACAAAAAAATAAGTAAATTGTAAAAATATTGAAAAAAGTAAACATTTTTTATAATTTTTTATATTTAAAGTAATACCGTTGCTTTAATTAACAAATGTTTATTATATCAATTATTAATCTATAAATGGAAAAAATCAAGACATCTAGCGATAAGGTATCTGCCTTTTCTTAAAATACAATATTATATTTTTAATCTCAAATATTTTGAACATCAAAATACCTTGACACTCACTAAAAAAGGTGTTAGAATTTAGAAAAATTTGATTTTTTAAGGAGGCAATAAAATGATTTTTGATCAATTAAAAGAATTAATCTCTAATGAACTAGGTGTAAAAATAGAAGACATCAGGATGGAATCAGATTTAGTCGCTGATCTTGGCGCTGATTCATTAGATGCTGTTGAATTAATTATGACTATTGAAGATCAATTCGAAATCACTGTTGATGATAAAGATGCACAATCTTTACAAACAGTTGGACAAATCGTTGAATATATAGAAAATAACCAATAACGATATATATAATCGTATTAAAGAGGTAACTCATGGATATAAAACAATTTAGAAAAATCGTAAAAGAATTTGAAAAATCGACCATCCATAAACTAGAAATTATTGAAAAAGACTTCACGGTTAAAATGGAAAAGAATGATGAAAAACATGTTGTGGTTGAACCTGTAAAAGCAAAAGAAACAGTTTCAGACTCACAAGTTGTTAGTCCAACCATTCAGGAGACCAATTTCACAAAAGTAAAATCACCATTAGTTGGTACCTACTACCATTCTCCTTCACCAGACAATCCAGCCTTTGTAAAGGTAAATCAAACTGTAGCAAAGGGTGATGTCTTGTGCATCGTTGAAGCAATGAAAGTGATGAATGAAATTAGGTCACCCATTGATGGTGTGATTAAGAATATTAATATTAAGAACGAAACCATGGTGGAATATGGACAAGTCATCATGGAAATCGAGGCATTATAATGTTTCATAAAATATTAATCGCAAATCGCGGTGAAATAGCCGTTAGAATTATTAGATCATGTATGTATATGGGCATAAAAACAGTTGCGATTTATAGTGAAGTGGACGTTGATAGTTTACATGTTCAATTAGCTGATGAGGCCGTCTGTATTGGTGGCGCAAAATCTTCTCAGTCCTATTTAAATATGGAAAATATCATCACTGCCGCTATTAATACAGGTGCAGAAGCCATCCATCCCGGATTTGGCTTTTTAAGTGAGAACGATGTCTTTGCTGAATTATGTGAAACTGTTGGCATTACTTTCATTGGTCCTAAAAGTTTAACCATTAGACAAATGGGAAATAAATCAAAAGCCAGAGAAATGATGATTGAAGCTGGTGTACCGGTTGTTCCAGGCAGTGATGGTGCCGTTAAAGATAATATAGAAGGAAAAAAATTAGCTGAAACTATTGGTTATCCAATACTAATTAAAGCCAGTGCAGGTGGTGGAGGAAGAGGTATGCGCATAGCATACAAAGCTGAAGAGTTTGAAATCGCCTTCCAAACAGCCAAAACCGAGGCTAAGAACGCTTTTGGTGATGGTACTATGTATCTAGAGAAGTATTTAGAATACCCTAAGCACATCGAATTTCAGATGCTGTGTGATAAGTATGGTAACATCCTTCACTTAGGTGAAAGAGATTGCTCTATTCAAAGACGCAATCAAAAAGTCATTGAAGAGGCACCAAGTTTAATCACTTCTTCTTTACGTAAGCGAATGGCCGAAGCAGCCATCCAAGCATGTAAGCATGTCAAATATGAAAACGCTGGTACCATTGAATTTCTATTGGCTGATAATGAATTCTTTTTCATTGAGATGAACACAAGGATTCAAGTTGAACATCCCATCACAGAAATGATTACTGGCATTGACATTATTAAAGAACAAATATTAATTGCATCCGGAGAAAAATTACCCTACCAACAAAAAGATATTCAATTTAGAGGTCATGCCATAGAATGCAGAATTAATGCTGAAAATCCAAAAAAACAATTTCAACCAAGTCCAGGTAAAATATCTTTATTCCATATGCCTTCAGGGCCCGGCATAAGATTTGATTCTTTTATTTATTCAGGCTCAATCATTCAACCTCATTATGATTCTATGATTGGTAAAATGATTGTTCACGGCAACACCCGTGAAGAAGCCATAAAAAAAATGCAAGCAGCTCTTGAAGAATTGGTTGTTGATGGTATTGACACCAATCAATCATTTTTATATTTGATGACCCACCATCCAAAATACATGAAAGGTGATTTTAACACATCATTTATTGAAATGAACTTGGATATGTTATTGGAGTATAATGATTATGAATAAAATTAAACAATCCATAAATTCAAGAAAACTATTAAAAGAAAAACTTGATTTATTCCAAAACAAATTATCATACAATAAGACACACAAAATGGATGTTCCAAAAGGTCTTTACGAAAAATGTCCTACTTGTGAAAAAACCATTAATAAGAAATTAAACATTCAAAATGATTACATCTGTACAGGGTGTGGTCATCATTTTAGAATGCGTGCAGTCGATAGAATAAGACATATTGTCGACAGAAATACATTTATTGAAAGAGGCATTGGGTACATTACTTTAAATCCTCTTTTTCAACATGACTACGAAGAGAAAATAGCAAAATATAAGAAAGCAACTCAACTAGACGAAGCTTATATCTATGGCCATGCTAAAATCCATGGTCAATCTTGTGTGGTGGGTGTCATGGATTCTTATTTTTTAATGGGATCTATGGGCAGTGTTGTTGGTGAAAAAGTCACAAAGACCTTTGAATACGCCATCTATAAAAGATTACCAGTTATTATCTTTACTGCTTCTGGTGGTGCCAGAATGCAAGAAGGCATATTCTCTTTAATGCAAATGGCTAAAACAAGTGCAGCTGTCGCAAAACATTCTCGCATGGGATTATTATACATCTCTGTGTTAACCCATCCAACAACAGGCGGAGTCAACGCAAGCTTTGCTTCTTTAGGTGATATTATTTTAGCTGAACCAAACGCTTTAATCGGTTTTGCAGGACCAAGGGTTATTGAACAAACCATTAAACAAAAACTACCAGATGGTTTCCAACGTTCTGAGTTCTTGTTAGAGAAAGGCTTTATTGATCAAGTGGTCAACCGTAAAGATATGAAGGCAACATTGGCCAAATTATTATTACTCCATCAGAAGGTGATCTCATGAACATATTAGAAAAAGAAAATAAACTTAAAGCATTAGAAAAACAAATAGAGGGTTTAGGCGAAGCTAAAGCCATTGAAAAAATCAAAGAAGAAATCATTAATTATAAAAAAAATGAAATGACAAAACTCACAGCTTGGGATAAGGTCTTACTAGCTAGACACCAACAAAGACCCAAAGCATGTGAGTTTATCGACTATTTATCGCCTGATTTTATGGAACTACATGGTGATAGACAATTTCGTGATGATCCTAGCATCATCGGTGGTATAGGCACTATTAATGGCGTTCCTTTTACAATCATTGCCCAACAAAAAGGGGCAACAACTGAAGAGAATATCCAAAGAAACTTTGCCATGCCTCACCCTGAAGGTTATCGTAAAGCCTTAAGGTTAATGAAACAAGCTGAAAAATTCAATAGACCTATCCTAACCTTAATTGATACACCAGGTGCTTATCCTGGTATTGGTGCTGAGGAGCGTGGTCAAGGCCAAGCAATAGCCAACAACCTTTTAGAAATGAGTCAGTTTACTGTGCCCATCATCAGTGTTGTTATTGGTGAGGGCGGTAGTGGCGGCGCTTTAGCCATAGGTGTTGCCAATAAAATCATGATGTTAGAGAATGCAATCTTTTCTATTTTAAGTCCAGAAGGTTACGCTAGCATTCTTTGGAAGGATGCTAGTAAAGCACCTCTTGCCGCTGAAGAAATGAAAATTACAGCCAAAGATTTAAAGGACTTTCAAATCATTGATTCAATCATACCTGAACCACCTGGTGGTGCACATTTTAATAAAGAAGCTGTGTTTAAAGAAACAAAATTATCAATCATGAATGCCTATAACCAGTTAAAGGACTTAACAGGACCTGATAGGTATTATGGACGAAACTATAAAATTAGAAAATATGGTTTCTTACAACGTTTTAACTACGACAATTTAGGAGGCAATGACAGTGACATATACAAAAATATTAGGAACCGGTAAATACGTTCCTAAAACAATTATAAGTAATCAAGACTTAAAAAAATATGTTGATACTTCTGATGAATGGATTTATTCAAGAACCGGTATTAAAGAAAGACATATATCAATAGATGAAAGTTCATTAGATTTATCTTATCAAGCATCTTTGAACGCTATTAAAAAGGCAAATATCGATAAGGATGATATTGACTTAATCATCGTTGCCACCGTCACATCTGATTATGCTTTTCCTGGTGTTTCTAACCTTCTTCAAGCAAAACTAGGGATAGAAAACATCATGGCATTTGATATCAATGCGGCTTGTAGTGGATTTATATATGCTATGCAAATTGCAGATAAAATGATCAAAAGTAAAAGCTATAAAAATGCATTAATTGTGGGCGTTGAAATATTATCAAGACTCACTGACTGGCGTGACAGAAACACTTGTGTCCTTTTTGGAGATGGTGCCGGCGCAATGGTTATAGGTCAAAGTGATAAAAATCATATAAAAGATATTATTACAGGTTCTCAAGGTGATGAGAATATGCTATTATATTGTAAAAACCCTGATTTGAAATCATTAGATAAAAACGAAATCAGTGTTCAAGATCATATACATATGAAAGGCAATGAAGTCTTTAAATTTGCTTCTAGAATCATGCCAAAGACAATCAATGATTTAATTGATAGAAATAATATCACCATGGATGACATTCAATACATTGTGGCTCATCAAGCAAATTCGAGAATCATTCAAAAAGCAGCCAAAGAATTAAATGTATCTATGGATAAAATGTATGTGAACATTAATAATTACGGAAATACTTCTGCTGCTAGTGTGCCAATCGCCATCGACGAATCCATCGAAAAAGGATTGATTAAAAGAGGCGATTTATTTGCGACTGTTGCTTTTGGTGGTGGATTAACTTGGGGCGGAGCCCTCATTGAATATTAGGAGATGAAAATAATGGATTTAAGAGACTTACTCAATATAAAATACCCTATTATACAAGGTGGTATGGCAAACATCGCTACATACGAACTTGCTTCTGCTGTTTCTAATGCCGGCGGTTTAGGTTTGGTTGGCTGTGGTGGTTGGGACCCTGATAGAGTCAGGGATGAAATCAGAAAAACTCAAGCACTTACAGACAAACCTTTTGGTGTTAACATCATGTTAATGAGTCCACATGCAGAGGCGATATCTGATATTGTTATTGAAGAAAATGTAAAAATTGTCACCACTGGTGCAGGAAGTCCTGCCAAATACATGAAAAAATGGAAAGAAGCTGGTATCATTGTTATTCCAGTTGTCCCAAGCGTAGCTTTTGCAATTCGCCTAGAAAGATCAGGTGCCGATGCATTGGTTGTTGAAGGTACAGAAGCTGGGGGACATATCGGAGAAATTTCAACCATGGCTTTAATCCCTCAAGTAGTTGATGCTGTTAATATTCCTGTTATTGCAGCAGGTGGAATCGCTGATCATAGAGGATTAGATGCAGCTTATATCTTAGGTGCTAAAGGTGTTCAAATCGGAACTGTGCTTTTAGCAAGTGAAGAATGCCCAATCCATGACAACTATAAACAAATGATTGTTAAAGCAAGAGATACAAGTACTGTCGTCACAGGTAGACAAAGCGGAGCACCTGTCCGTGTATTAAAAAACCAAATGTCAAGAGAGTATTTAGACTTAACCAAGTTTGGCACTGCGACTTTAATGGAACTAGAAAACTTAACCCTAGGTTCTTTAAGAAGGGCTGTCTTTGACGGCGATTTAGATAGGGGTTCTTTCATGGCCGGTCAATCTGCAGGATTGGTAAAAGCCATTAGACCCGTTAAAGAAATATTAAAAGATATCTTTGAAAATAGTCTTGTTTATAAAGGCGTGATTTAATGAAACAAATTGCATTGATGTTTTCTGGACAAGGTTCACAATACCACGGTATGGGAAAAGATTTATACCAACAATTTGATTCAGTCAAAGAAATCTTTAATCAAGCTGAAAAAATTAGTGGGTATCCCATAAAAAATATTATGTTTGAAGAAGACCAAAGACTCCACCAAACAAAATATACGCAAGTTTGTATGTTTACCATGTACAAAGCTATTTTAACAGTATTAGAAAATTACCCTATAGATGCTGCATACAGTTTAGGATTAAGTCTTGGAGAATACGGTGCCTATTTACATAATCAAGTTTTTGATTTTGAAACAGGCCTAAACATCGTTAAAGAAAGAGCAATCTTAATGGATGAAGCTGCCAAGAAACATCCTGGTAAAATGTCTGCTATTATGGGCTTTGATGTTGATTTATTAAAAAAGATGATCAGCGAAAGCAAGTCAATGGTCACCATCGCCAATTACAATACACCAGGACAACTTGTCATTAGTGGTGAAGCTAAGGCAGTTGATGCCATTAATGAGCTTGTTAAAAACGAGGGTGCTAAAAGAGTGATTGATTTAAATACAAGTGGTGCTTTTCATTCTTCTTTAATGGATGAAGCTGCAGAAGACTTATCAAAATACTTAAAAGACATTCATTTAAATGAACCACAAAAACACTTATATATTAACTTGACTGGTATGGCTTATCAAAATAGTATTAAAGAAGTCATGACTCTTCAAATCACCCATAGTGTTAAGTTCTATCAAATGATTGAGAACTTAATCAATGAAGGTGTTGATACCTTTATTGAACTAGGTCCTAAAAGAACCTTGTGTAACTTTGTTAAAAGAATTAATCGTCAAGTTAAGATATTAAATATTGAAGATATGGAATCACTGAAAAGTACATTAAATGATTTGGAGGTCAATCATGGAAACTAATCCTAATAAAACTGTTTTAATCACTGGTGCTTCGAGGGGTATCGGTAAAGCTATTGCATTAGCATTTGCTAAAGATGGCATGAATGTTGTTATTAATTACAATCATTCAAAAGACAAGGCAGAATCCTTGGTCAAGGAAATTGAAAATTTAGGCGTTAAAGCTTTAGCGGTTCAAGCCGATGTTTCAGACTTTGAGCAAGCAAAAACACTTGTTGAAAAAGCACTTGAAACATTTGGTCAAATTGATGCCTTGGTGAATAACTCTGGTATCACAAAAGACAATTTAATGTTAAGGATGAAAGAGGAAGACTTCGATCAAGTCATCAATGTAAATTTAAAAGGCACTTGGAATATGTGTAAGCATATAACCAAGCATTTCTTAAAAAGCAAGGCTGGATCTATCATCAATATATCAAGTGTTGTTGGATTAATTGGTAATCCAGGACAATCAAATTATGTGGCTTCAAAAGCAGGAATTATTGGTTTAACCAAATCTTTAGCCAAAGAGTTTGGTAGTCGTAATATTACAGTGAATGCCATTGCACCAGGCTTCATCGAAACAGAGATGACAGAAAAATTATCAGATGATATAAAAGATTATTATTTAAAACAAATACCATTAAATCGTTTAGGACAGCCTGAAGATATTGCAGACCTTTGTATCTTTCTTGCCAGCGAAAAAGCAAGATATATCACAGGACAAACGATTAGTGTTAACGGAGGCATGATTTAATGAAAGACTTAAATAGACATAGAGTCGTTGTAACAGGAATTGGCGCAATTACGCCAATTGGCAACGATGCTAAAACAACTTGGGAGAATGCAAAAAATGGTGTGAACGGTATCGATACCATCACCCATTATGATGCGGCAGGCGACGATGTCACCTTGGCTGCTGAAATCAAAGGCTTTGATTTTAAAGAGAAGTTTGGTGCAAAAGAAATCAAAAGAACTGATCGCTTTGCACAAGTAGCCATGATTGCAACCGATGAAGCAATAACTGATTCAGGTTTGGATTTTTCTAAAATTGATACTCGTCGTACAGGTATTTATTATGGTAGTGGTATTGGTGGTTTAGAAACAATCTCAGAACAAAATAACCGGGCGAATGATAGAGGCTTTAATCGTATAAGTCCTTATTTTATTCCTAGTGCAATTCTTAATTTAGCTGCAGCAAATGTTGCTATAAAATATGGTATTCACGGACCATCTCTTTCTCATGTTACTGCTTGTGCTAGCGGAACCAATACCATTGGGGAAGCCTTTAGAGCAGTACGTGATGGTTACCTAGATACCGTCATCACTGGTGGCGCTGAAGCCACAGTTATTAAATTAGGTATTTGGGGCTTTTCAGTGATGCAAGCCTTGCATAAAGGCAAAGACAAAAACAAAGCAAGTATCCCTTTTGATGTTAATCGTTCTGGTTTTGTCATGGGTGAAGGCGCAGCAACTTTAATCTTAGAAACTTATGAACATGCAAAAGCAAGAGGTGCTAAGATTTATGGTGAACTTATAGGCTATGCATCAACATCTGATGCTAACCATATTACAAGTCCTGATCCTGAAGGTAAGGGCGCAAGAGATTGTATGTTGTTTGCATTAGAAGATGGTGATATCAGGTTAACTGACATTGATTACATTAACGCTCATGGTACTTCAACACAATTAAATGATGAAACTGAAACATTAGCGATAAAAGATGCCTTTAAAGAACATGCTTATAAGCTAAATGTATCCTCTACAAAATCAATGACCGGTCATCTATTAGGTGCTTCTGGCGCTGTCGAAGCTTTGTTTGCTTTATTGGCTGTTAAAGATGATTTTGTACCACCAACAATCAATACCGAAAACTTAGATCCATTATGTGATTTAAACTACACCTTGGGAAAAGGTGTACAAAAAACTGTTAATTACTCTTTAAGTAATTCTTTAGGTTTTGGTGGACACAACGCAACTATTGTTTTTAAAAAGTTTAAGGAGGAAAATAATGGAACTAAATAGTAATCAAATTCAAGAAATCATCCCTCATCGATATCCCTTTTTATTAATAGATAGGATAATCGATATCGAACCAGGCGTAAGTGCAAAAGCCATTAAGAATGTTACAGTCAATGAACATATCTTTTCTGGCCATTTTCCTCAAGAACATGTCATGCCAGGGGTATTAATTGTGGAAGCTTTAGCACAAACAGGTGCAGTTACAATTCTAACCTTAGATGAACATAAAGATAAAATCGCTTATTTTGCGGGTATTGATAAATGTAAGTTTAAACAAAAGGTTGTACCAGGCGACCAAATGATTTTAGAATCAAAAGTCATTAATAGAAAAGGTCGATTAGGCATAGCTGAAGGTATTGCAACAGTCAATGGTAAAGTGGTATGTATAGCAACTTTAAAATTTGCCATAGGATAATTAAATAAAGTGATAAAAGGACTTGAATCTATTCATCATAGAATCAAGTCCTTTTTTAAAAAATATAGCATTTATTCTTCAAATTTATTAAACATCAATTATTTCTATATTAAATCCTTCTTTGTCAGTAGGTTCTTGAAAAAACCCATTTACATATTTAAACACTTCTAATGTATCAAACTTTTGTCGTTCAGGTGATTCTTCCCATCTCTTCTCAAGATGTCTTAAACAAAGGTCATCTTCTGCTCTCAAATAGATTAATTTGTGTGGTATTTTACTTTTTCTAAACAGGGTTTTAAACCACTGTCTTTGTTTAATAGTATTTCCTGGGAAATCCATCACGACTGTAAGACCAGATAATAAGAGTTGAGTTAAATGTTCCTCTAGTAATGGCTTTATCCTTGAAGAATACTTGATATAATCATTAAAATCATTAATTTCATCAGGATAAAGATATGATAACCACTGGTCTTCAGAAACATAAATTGCATTTAACTCACTGGCTAGTTTTTTTGAATAGGTTGTCTTTCCAACAGCCATTTTACCAGTGAAAAAAATCAATTTTCCTTTATCATTCATAAACATTACCTCTTTCCAACAATTAGTCAAAACATTTTTTTGAAGTGTTTATCTTTAACGATTAAACAAGCATATTCATTATATAACTTAATAACAAGGTTCCAAAGATTAAGCTAATTAGATTAGCAACTATGGTATAAAGAGTTGCTATTGTTTTTGATTTTTCTTTTAAGTAAATCCTATAGAGGACAATTTCTATAATAAGTATAATAATTTCTCCTATTATAAAGATAAAAACAAAACCAAAGAAACTCGCCAGTAAAGTCATGGCAACTAAAGCTGTATGGAATAGAAACTGTGTGACTAAATTAACATATATTGCTAATTTATAAGATGATTTATTATTGTATCTAAAAATAAATAGAATAAACACTTCAATTATTAGTGTCAATATAACAGCAACAACAATTTGCAAAACTATTTCTCCCCAAGGGATCATTTCTTGAGGACTAGGATCAGCTATTTGGTAAACTTCTACACCATCAATTGTTTGAGTTTGAGCATCCTCAAGTTGAAAACCACTTAAATCAAAAGTAATCTCTGAATTAAACAAAGTAGTATTCACCACATTTGAAACGATTACTTCATCACTCTCTAAAATCAAAGCTATTTTAAACTCACTAGGCGGTATTGCATAACCGATATGAAACTTATGAGTTTCTAATTGATCGATATGATGAGGAATGTCTCTATAAAGTGTATAAGATGCATAGCCATCTTGATCTTGAAAACCATTGAGTACATCAGAAAAATCATCTCTGTAATAATAATATTCGACTTCATCTTGAATCTCATTTTCAGTCAGTACTCTTACACTTGATTCACTGACTTTAAAAAGAATATCAAAATAATAAGGCTCATCAAAACCAATAATTTCAACATCAGCTGTGGATTTAGGACCAACATCAGCCTTCACTGAAATTATCAAACCCGTTGAAACAAATACTAATAATAGTAAGACTATAAATTTCTTAAACATAAAAGATCCCTTCTCAAACATTATTTTTTTAACATAGCTTCATCTATTCTTCTTGTAAGCGTAAATGTATATGGAATAAAGTATTTTCTCCAGAAAGCACCGCCATCAATGTTAAAAGACTCAAAGTCTACGCCCAATAAGGTGTAGCCTTTTTCTTTTAAGAAATTTTGCACAGTTTGCAATAAATCATTTGCAATGGCTTTACCTCTATATGCTGGATTCACATAAAGTCCCGTCACATTCATCACTTTGGAATATAGACTGACATGGGTTTCACCTGATACTTCAACCTTTATCAGTCCAACAGCTTTATCTCCATCATAAGCAGCGAAACAGTGATTGTCTTTCTCTTGAATCCATACCTTAAATTCTTCTAAAGATTGTTCTTTAGATTCATCATCTGAAGGCATAAAAAGTGGTGCCTGACTAAAGTGTTTAGACAATGATTGCTTGAGGTCAATCACTTGATCAACAGAACTTGCATTTAATTTTTTTATTTTAATATCATCGTTTAAAGTCTTTTTTCTTTCAATAATTTTAATTGAATCAATGCAACGATGTCCAAAACCTAACCAGAACCATGTATCGACTGTTACAGCATCATGAGCATGCATTTTGATGGCATGACTTAATATGCCATCCTTGACCCATTTGTGACTTAATTCTCTATAGAGCAATTGATAAATTCTAGCTCTATTTTTCTTGACTGCGCCATGTCCAAATAAAGGCACAAGAATACCTTTTTGATTGCCCCATAAGTTATCGATTTCGATACCATACATAAAACCTAACATTTCATCATCTTTATAGAGGGCTGTCATTAAATTGTCATTAATAACTTTTTTAAGTTTTTCTTTTATTGCTTTGTTAATTTCCTTAAAATCAGGTAAATCTTTAACAAAATCATTCTCCTCATGATATTGCTCTTCAACAATATCATAGACTTTATCAAATTCTTCAATCTTAACTTTTCTAAATTCCATATTGTCCTCCTTGTTAACCAAAAATGATTCTAAATAATCCTCTTAAAAACCTTTTATTCATTAAATCCAACATGCCTTTAGCTTTTCTCAGACTTAGGTCTCCACCACTAAAAACAACAAGTGACCTAAAAGGCATCTCTTTAATCGATTTTTCAATCATCTTTCTTGTGGTTTCATTTTCTTCTGACTCAATCATATGAGACATTTTTTTATACATAATCTTATAAATCTTATCACCAACAAAGGTTTTTCTAATTTCCCCAATGGTCGAATTAAGGCTATAAGGTTTTATGGATGGGTATTCTGGTATAACATGTCCCAATAAATCTTCATATACTCTATCACTTACTAAAGTGTCTTTTGTATAATTCTTATATACATCTAATCCATCATTGACAATCTTATCATCAGATTGAATTGTTATGATTTGTTGGAATTTAATATCTCTTGATGAAGCGCCTATACTAACCGTGTACTTTCCATCTTCTAATTTAAATCCTTTTTGATATATTTTTAAATCATCATAGGAAATCGACAGTGATAATGATTTTGTTTCTTCGACTTTTAGTTCAAGTTTTTCAAATGCTTTTAATTCTCTTAAAGGTCTGTAAACTAGACTATCTTTCTTAGAAATATATACCTGAACAATTTCTTTACCCTTAACTTTACCGGTGTTAGAAACTTTAAAATCAACCTTTATTTTTTTATTCTTTTCATCATTTTTGATCATAAAATCGCTATAATCAAAATCTGTATAAGACAAGCCAAAACCAAAATCAAATAATGGTTTCACTTGAATTTTATCGTAGGCTCTGTAGCCTACATACAAACCTTCCTTGTAAACAACTTGCCTTGGCTTACCTGGAAAGTTATCACTAGAAGGTATTTCACTGACTTCATTCGGAAAAGTTTCTGCGAGTTTTCCACTTGGATTAACTTTTCCTAATATAACATCCACTAGGGCATCACCACTTGCTTGTCCAGTTAAATACTGTTCTATAACGCCTTTCACATCATTTAACCAAGGCATCCTAACAGGCGATCCGTTGGATAAACAAACTATCACTTGTTTATGGTTTTTAGCAACGGCTTCAATCAAAGCATTATGATTCATTGGTAAGTCTAAATGATCTCTATCAAAACCTTCGCTTTCATAAGCATCTGTTAAGCCAGCCATGATTATCACTTTATCTGCTTTATTAATCACATTTAAGGCTTCGTTAATCAATGCATCATCAACATCATCTGTGGATAAATCATACCCATCTGCATATAATAATTCATCTCCATAGATGTCAAGAAATGCAGAATATGCGTTGGATAATTTGGTTGGATTAATTAAAGAACTACCACTGCCTTGATATCTTGGCTTCTTAGCGAAAGCGCCAATTAAAGCAATTTTCTGTTTTTTATCAATAGGCAATATATAATTTTCGTTCTTTAATAGAACAATTGATTCATGTGCAACTTTTTTCGCAAATAGATAATGCTTATCTTTATCATATTCAGACTGTTTTAGCTTCATTGTTTGATTCGATTTAATGATTAACTCAACAATCCGCTTAACTCTTTCATTTAAGAGTTCTTCTGAAATCACTCCATCTTCATAAGCTTTCTTTAATGCTTTACCATGAAGATTTTTATTGCCAGGCATTTCTAATTCTTGGCCAGCAATTAAACCCTTGACCCTATCAGAATTAGCACCCCAATCGGTGACCACCAATCCCTTATGATTCCATTCGTCTTTAAGAATATCTTGTAATAGTTTTTTATTTTCACTGGCATATACACCATTGATTTTGTTATAAGATGACATGACTGTCCAAGGCTCAGCTTCTTTAATAGCCATTTCAAATGCTTTTAAATATAGTTCTCTAAAAGATCTTTCATCAACAATTGTATCAATTGCCATTCGCATAGTTTCTTGATTGTTGATGGCAAAGTGTTTTAATGAAGTTCCAATCCCCTTAGATTGGACACCTTTAATATAAGCGATGGCTAATTGACCAGTCAGATATGGGTCTTCAGAAAAATATTCAAAATTACGTCCACATAATGGGTGTCTTTTAATATTAATGCCAGGACCTAATAATACAGAAACTTCTTCACTTAAGCACTCTTCAGCCAATGTTTCTCCGACTTTTTTAATCAGATTTTTATTCCAAGTGGATGCCAAAGCGGATGCAGTAGGAAAACAGGTGGCCGGATGAGAATTTGCTATTCCCAAATGATCACCACTGTCTTTTTGTTTTCTTAATCCATGTGGTCCATCAGTCACCATAATACTTTCTAAATCAGCTTTTGGTATGCCATGTAAAAACCAAAAGTTCTTTCCTGACAACAATTCAATCTTTTCATCAATTGATAAGGACTTAACAATTTCACTTGCTTTTTTCATGATTTCCTCCTCATGATTTCTTTATATCTAAATCATCTTCTTTTTTCATTTCTTTAACCATCTGTTCAACATCATCTTCTCTTAATTTATACATGAATCCAAACACAACAAAAGCAATAACCAAACCAATGATTGGTATCAAAGCCATTGATACCCAAATACCCTCTAATGCCCTAGGACTTTGAATTGTTTCAGTTCCAATGTATCCATAAGCAGATATAACAAACAAGGCCAGTGCACCTGATATTGCAGAACCTAGTTTTGTTGAAAAAGTTTGAACACTAAAAGTAACGCCTTCATTTCTTTCTCCATTCACATATGCGCCGTATTCAACACAATCTGCGCTAAACATACCATTCATTAGCATTGGTAATAATAAGCCCGTTAACCGAATAAAATTAATGATTAAGAATAAAACAAAATTATCATAACCTACAAAGTATTGAATAATACTAAAGACAATAGATATACCCATACCGACCATAAATATTTTGTACTTACCAAATGTTTTGACAAGCCAAGGTAAAAGAATAGGAATTAAGATCATTGGTATGGCTAAAGTCGCCATTATGATGGTTTGTAAGCCTAAATCTCCTAAGTTCCATTTAGCAAAATAAGGTGCAATGGTCATGGTTGTAAAAGTTGCGGTAACTGCTATATAAGAAATATAAAAGACCAATAGATACTTATTATTGAAGACAGCCTTAAACATAGTCTTTAATGTGACTGGTCTTTCTCTTTTTTGGATAACTCTTTCTTTCACAAAGAACCTTAGCGGTAACATAACCACCAATGCAATCGCCATTAAGATAATAACTGAACTTGTATAACCGAGTTCAACAATCATTTGTGGTGCAATTAAACCAATAATCATTGACGCCACACCAGCAGCCAATCGACCAATAGCGATTAACTTGGTTCTTTCATAGGTTTTTTCTGTCATGGTGGTTGCTAAAGCAAATATTGGTACATCACTTACTGTATAAAGCATACCCCATATAATATAAGATAAATAAGCATAAACAATATTAAATGTTCCACTACCATTGAAATTCCAAAATAATAAAATAGTAATGATTGGCAGAAAAATAGTTACAGCGTTAATCCAAGGCATAAATTTACCTTTTTTAGGTTGGTATTTATCAACTATACCCCCAAGGATTGGATCATTTATAGCGTCCCATACCCTTGCGACTAAAAACAAGGTCCCTACTGCTGCTTCTAAAATACCAACTTCATCCGTTAAAAAAATAGCTAAATAAGAAATCACTATCATATAGATGATGTTTTGTCCTACAAACCATGATCCATAAGATGTTTTTTCCATTGTTGACGTTCGGTCTACTCTCGTATCCATGCCACACTCCTATAATGTTCTATTTTAAGTTCATTATATAATAAGATTTAAACTATTTGTATAGCAAATCAAATAATACTAAAAATAGTAGAGAGAAATACTGTCATTTCTCTCTACTAAGCAATTTTTACTTATATTTTTCTACTATCGACTCTTTAAATACATATTATACTAATCTAGAAGATGGCGCTCTAAAGTGGTATAATAAAATTGAATCACTTAGAATACTTGAATCAGGTACAGGGTCCAAAAAACCAAAAGCCATATCAATATATTTTTTAATAAAAAACACCGGTATTCTAAAATATAAGATTTAGATAAATAAAACATTCATTATAAAAAAACATTACTGCATAAACAATACTTTCCTTAAATAATTACTTCACTGTTTTCTTGAATGCCTTAATTGAACTTTTGTTTTTTATGACTTTAATATATATTGAGTCACCGTGTTCCGTATGGACTTCAACACTTGGATATATTATATGACGCCTAATTCCTACTTTATTTTTTTCAGATACTTTAGCAAGTTCATAAACATTAAATCCATCTTTAGAGTTTTTTAAATAGAATATTATATCACCCGATAATGATATGATATTCAGTTTACTGTAACCAGTAAATACATTTGCCGCAACAGCATGCCTAGTGCTCTTCAGAGAATCATCATATCCAGCAAACCATATAGCATTCTTATCAATTAAATCATTCTTAATTAAAAACGACTCTAAATCTTTATAATCCTCTTTGGTCCTACTTAAAACTTTAATCTTCTCCATAATTTATACCTCCATTATATGGCTTTTATTATACAATAAACCTATAAAGCTTTAAATACCATTAAGAATATCGAATGAGTTTTTAAAAAAATAAAATAGCAATATGTTTATTTTAGTAAAAATTTGATAAAAAACCAATAAAACCTTGGTTTTATCCGTATATTATAAGAACATTGTATTTTACATGCAAAGGAGAAATGAGATTGCTTAAGAAAAAATTATTTAAAAACTTCATTATTTCTTTTTTCATGCTGATGACTTTATTCATTGGTGTGTCTTTGAACTTGCAACAATTTGATGATCAAACAATTAATGAAGAAATCATTTATAAAGTAGATAGTTTAGATCAAGCATTAAGTATAGCCAATGATTATCACTTATCTTTTAACAATCTTTCTTCAAGAGGTATTGCAAGATTTAATCTAACCAATGAATCTGATATTCAATTATTGAATACTCTTGGTTTTGCTTATAATGGTACTTCTCAAGTTTTTCGACCACCTGGGCAAGAAACGACAGATGAAGACCCTTATTTATCTCAACAATATGCACTTGAGTTAATGGATACTATAAGCGCTTGGCAAGTGACTGAAGGTAGAAGTGAGGTCACAGTTGCTATTATTGATACAGGTATTGATACAAGGCATGATGAGTTCATTGGACGTATATCACCTTTATCTTATAACTCTGTTAGTGAAACTGTTGGAATAAGTGAGGTTGTTGATGATCATGGACATGGTACTATGGTTGCTGGTATTATTGGTGCTTTGAAAAACAATAGTATAGGCATTGCCGGTATTACCTCTAATGTTCAATTAATGGTAATAAAAGCAAATGCTGATGGTGAAGATACATTTTTAGACAGTGCACTAATTGAAGGTATTTACTATGCCGCTGATAATGGTGCTGATATTATTAACTTATCTTTAGGTAGCACTTATGAAAATCCTTTAACAAAAGATGCACTCGATTACGCAACAAGTCTTGGTGTAATCGTTGTTGCTGCTTCAGGAAATGATGGTACCAATGAAGCCTTTTATCCAGCTGCCTTTGATACGACTATTTCTGTATCAGCAGTTGGTCAAGACACTTTGGTCGCTGAATATTCTAACTTCGGTGATACCATAGATATTTCTGCACCAGGTACAGAAATTGTTACAACCACCATTAACAATGGTTATGGCACTGTATCAGGTACTTCTTTCGCTGCACCACAAGTTGCTGGTGTTTTAGCCTTGATGTTAAGCTACTTTACAGAAATGGAAAGAATAGAAATCATTCAAAGACTTTTATTATCTTCAGTCGATCAAGGCGATGAAGGGATTGATGAATATTATGGCTATGGTATAGCCAATACAAATAATGCCTTAACTTATGATTTTGCTAAAATAACTTTTGAAACCTATGATGGTACACCACTTAACCCTATATACCATATTATTGGTACGACTTTAGATAGACCAGAGCCACCCACTCTAGATAATTATGCTTTTATAGGTTGGTTTAAAGACAGTGCATTAACAGATCCTTGGAATTTTGAAACGGATATAGTTACAGAAGATATGACTTTATATGCATCTTATACTAAGGAATATCATGAAGTAACATTGATAACAAACGACAATGAATTAGAAACCATTATTGTAAAAAACGGTGAAACTTATACACTACCAAGTCCTTCTCTTGAGGGTTATAATTTTATTGGTTGGACAACAGACCAAGAAAATCAAAACCCTTATGTTATGTCACCTGTTTATAACAATTTAACACTTTACGCTCATTTTGAAGAAATCATTTATTATGATATAAACCTATATATTGATGAGGAGCTTATCGAAACCCATTCTGTTGAAGCTGACACAAACTATCAGCCAAGTCTATTCGAAAAAACTGGTCATGTCTTTGATGGTTGGTATACAGATGATACTTACACCACCACATATGATCCAACACAAGCAATTGAATCTAACAAAAATATCTATGCAAAATTTGATCCTATCATTTATAATGTTACTTTAATGGTTGATGACGAAATTTATCAAACCATTGAAACTCCATATAATCAAACAGCTAACCTGCCAACCCCAATTAAAGAAAACCATCATTTTATCGGATGGTATTATACCACTTCTTATATAAACTCTTATGATGATGCACCTATTATAGAAAACATAACTTTGTACGCAAGGTTTGAAGTCCAAGCCTATCAAGTAACGTTTGTTATTGGAGATTCAACACAAACAAAGTGGCAAAGTGTAAATGAAGAATTCATTCCATTCACACCAAGCAAAGACGGTTTTACGTTCTTAGGTTGGTATTATAATCAAGACTATACAAATCCATATCAACCTATCTTCTTAGATCAAGAAATCACCCTTTACGCGCAGTTTGAAGAAGACTTATATACAGTCACCTACTATGATATTGATAGAGAAACAATTCTTTACCAAACAGAAGTAACTCATGGTGAATCAGTCAATCCTCCAAACCCTCCAGAAAAACCACAAAGTATATCATTCACTTATATTTTTTCATCTTGGAGCCAAGAAACCAACAATATCACGAGCGATATAAATGTTTATCCTCAATATGACAAGTCTTATATTCCAGGAAGCATCACCATAAAAACAGGGCTAGACACAATCAAAGTTAATGATAGCTGGGTTGATACTGGGCTTACCGAGTTAGATGCATTTTTAACAGTTGAAAAAACAGGAGATGTCAATACATCTACCGCAGGAAAATACATTATTGCCTACCGAGTCTACGATGGTGACACATTATTAATCACAGTTAAAAGAATTGTTCGTGTTACTCAAGCTATACCAAGTGTAAGCATCGAACTAAATCCTGGTATTACAACTATTTTAGTTGGTGGCACCTATAGAGAAGCTAGTGCCACAACTAGTCAGGGTGACCTGACAATCATTTCAGAAGTTAATACAAGTCAAGCCGGAAGCTATAGGGTAATCTACCAAGTCACCGTCGAAAACATGGTATTTGAAAAAACTAGAATTGTTCATGTGATAGATAAGAATACAACAAATACTGAAGATATCTATTGGTACAAGAAGGAACGTGATATGTATGTTGCGTAAATTATTAATCATCTTTTTGTTATTAACCATGATTTCTTGTGTTGATATCAGGGACCCTCAAACACTCACACTTGAATTAAACCCTGGTGTTGATACCGTTGAAATCAATTCAGACCATAATGATGCTGGTGCAAATGCAAGACTAGAAGGTGAAGCTTATCCAGTTGAAGTGATAAACAATAACTTTGATATCACACAAGTTGGCACTTATAGAATTACTTATCAAACAACTTTTGGGGATAGAACTTTACAAGTGACCAGGTATGTTGATGTGATTGATGAAACACCACCTACCATAACTCTAAATCCTGGTGTTGATACAATCTTAATCAATACACAATGGCTTGATGCTGGAGTTGCTGTTACCGATAACAGCGATTTAGATGTGACTATAGAAATAAATGGTCAAGTTTCACCTACACAAATTGGTGAATATCAAATTATTTATACAGCTACTGATGCAAATGGTAATGAAGCAAGCATCATTCGATATGTTCATGTTGTTGAAGAATAAATATTAAGCAAAGAGTGTCTATTTAAACATAGACACCCTTTTTTAAGTGATTGATGCAAACAAATATAACCTTTTAAACGAACATATAAGTTCAAGTAAATTTAGACATTGCAATGAATATTGATTTATTCCATGATATAATAATATAAAATCTCAAGACTTACAATTATTCGAGGAGGATTTATGGTCTGTTCAAAAAAATATCATAGAATTTTCATATGCTTTATACTCTTGTTGACCTTGTTTATGGGTTCATCTTTTACCATTAAACTTGAAACAGAACAGTTAAGCAATGAACAAGTCATCTACCATGTAAATGATAAAGATGAGGCCATGTTTTTGGCCGAAAAGTATCACTTATCTTTCAATAAACTCTCATCACATGGTATGGCTCTTTTTGATTTGACTCATAAGTCAAACCATAAACAATTAATAAGAAAGGGTTTTGCTTTTAATGGCACTTCAAAAGCATTAACCCCAACAAACAGTGAAATAGTTGATGAAGATCCAAGACTTAAAGAACAATATGCATTGGAACTTATGGGTACTATTAAAGCTTGGGAATTAACTGAAGGAACAAGTGATGTTACCGTTGCGATACTTGATTCAGGCATCGATTATGATCACGAGGAATTTATCGGCCGCGTATTACCACTGTCTTATAATGCCTCTACTGAAACTGTTGGCTTGGAAGCGGTGGATGATGACACAGGTCACGGAACCATGGTTGCTGGTATTATTGGTGCTGGGAAAAATAACGGTGTGGGCATTGCAGGTATCGCACCAAATATAAAAATATTGGCAATAAAAACAAATATTGAAAATGAAAATTCATATAAGGATAACGCATTAATCGAAGGTATTTATTATGCCGTTGATAATGGGGCTGATATTATTAACTTATCATTAGGTAATTACAGTAAAAACACATTCATGGAAATCGCCTTGAATTATGCAAAAAATAACGGTGTTATTGTTGTTGCTAGTGCTAGAAATGATGGCGTTAATGACCCATTTTATCCAGCTGCATATTCTTCTACAATCGCTGTTTCTGCCGTTAATGAATATGTTGGAAATGCTCCCTATTCAAATTTTGGTTCTTATATTGATATCTCTGCACCAGGCACTAGAATTATGACAACCCTTAATTATAATGGTTACGGAACCATATCTGGAACTTCTTTTGCCTCACCACAAGTCTCAGGGGTTTTGGCTTTAATGTTAAGTTACTTTCCTGATTTAAGTTCAGAAGAAATAATTGAAAGACTACTATTATCAACTGTAGATTACGGTGATGAAGGTATTGATCCTTACTTTGGTCACGGTCTTGTTAATACTTATAACGCTTTGTCTTACCAAATTCATAAAGTAACTTTTAATACCTATGGTGGGAAAACAATTGATCCGATCTATCAAATAACAAATTCGAAAATTTCACCACCGAACCCACCAACTTTCAACGATTTTGAATTCTTAGGATGGTATATAGATTTTGAACTCACTCAACCATGGGATTTTGAAAATAGTATTGTGACAGATAATATAACTCTTCATGCCAAATATGATAAACCCTCTCATGAAGTGACCTATATTTCAAATTACCAAATAATTAATACCATGATTTTTCCTGATGGTGGAATCATTGCTTTACCCAATGTTTCTCTTGAAGGACATGAATTTAGGGGTTGGACAATAGACAAGGAAAACCAAATACCTTTAGAGACAAATAAAGTTTACAATAACCTAACACTTTACGCCCATTTCGAACCAATCAGTTATCATGATATCCATTTATATATTGATGGTGAACTCCAAGAAAGCTCTACACTTGAAAGTGGTTTAAATTATCAACCAAGTGTATTCAATAAGACAGGGTATAGTTTTGACGGTTGGTATTTAGATGATGCCTATACAATAGAGTATAATTCATCCCAACCAATTGAAAATGATTTAAACTTATATGGGAAATTTAAACCCAACGATATGACTGTGACATTAATGCTTGATGGTCAAGTATATCAAACACTCGATGTAAGGTTTGATCAAATTATATCTTTACCTCAACCCATTAAGGATAGCACCCACTTTGTGGGATGGTATTTCAGTGATGCTTACGAAGAAACTTATCAGTATTCTCCTATAACAGAAGACATCACTTTATATGGAAGATTTAGTAGTAACGCAAATAAAGTCACTTATAGTCTTGATGGTGTTAATGAAATAGTATGGCGTATGTCAAACGAAATATTTGAACCGTTTACACCAATAAAAACAGGCTACATCTTCATGGGTTGGTATACAGATCAAGCATATACAAATGCTTATGAAGTTGGTGTTTTATCTCAAGATATAAGTCTTTATGGTTTCTTTGAAAAAGTCTTATACACTGTCAAGTTTTACCAAGCAGATAGAGAAAGTATTTTCTATGAAACACAAGTAAGTTATGGTGAATCTGCAACACCAGCAAATCAACCAGAAAAAAATAATTCTTTAAACTTTACATATACATTTACTCAATGGAGCCACAATACAAATCAGGTCACTAAAGATTTAAACATCTATCCTATATTTAAAAAACAATATATCCCTGAAAGTATCACATTAAAACCCGGTTTAGATACAATAAATGAAGGTGACATTTGGGTTGATAGTGGTTTAAGCAATCATGAATCAAATTTAACTATCAAAACACTACATGATATCAATAATTCAGTCCCAGGAAGGCATCCAGTAAACTATTTGATTTATGATGGTGAACATATAATAGCTTGTATTTTACGTTTTGTGACAATTGTTGAAACAAGTCCTAATCTTACCATTGAACTAAATCCAGGTATCTCTAGCATCCCTGTTGGTGGTCAATATATTGAGGCAGGTGCTACATCCAGTCAAGGTGAAGTAGTCATTATCTCAAATATTGATACAAGTCAAGCAGGAACCTATAGAGTCATATACCAAGTCAATATTGATAACCATTCATTTGAGAAGACAAGGGTCATTCATGTTTATGAACTCGATGTATTGAACTCAACTCAAATTTATTGGTACAAGGAAGAGCGTGATCAATATGTTGCGTAAAATATTCATACTTATATTCATATTAACCATGTCTGGATGTTCGTCTTTAAACAATAGTGACCATTTATCAATTGAACTTAATCCTGGTATTGACACAGTTGAAATAAACTCAAACTTTACGGATGCTGGTGCTAGTGCGTTTTTAAACGACGAATATCACCCAGTTGAAATCATATCAAACAGCATTGATATTACTGAGGTTGGGACTTATCAAATTGTTTACCAAACGACCTATGAAAATAAAATCATACAAATCACTAGGTATGTTGATGTGATTGATGAAACGCCACCAATAATCACACTTAATCCTGGTGTCGATACCATTCCAATAAACACAAAATGGATTGATGCTGGAATCACTGTCCAAGACAATAGTCAAGAAGATGTGAGCATCATAAAGGATGGTCAAGTATATTTTAAACAAGCAGGTCAATATCAAATCATCTATACCGTAATAGATGAAAATGGTAACACATCAACTATAACCCGTTTTGTCTATGTTGTAGAAAACTAAAGATAATATACGTTAATTTAATCAAGATAAAAGCCCAAAAAATGGACATATCCTTTTGGGCTTTAAGTATTTTTTACTTTACTGATTATAAACTTATCTAAATTGGATTTATGGTCCTTATTAGTTTTATAAAGTTTTCTTTAGGATTATTTAAAGACTCTTGTATTGTAGCAATCTTTGGTACAATGCAATATATACAATCAAACAAGTTTAAAGACTCATTTAGTAAAGATTGTCCAAATAGACCAATGACTTTCTTATGATAATTTTTCGCCAGTTTAGCAACTTCGATTGGCAGTTTGCCATTTAAAGACTGGGTATCAAGTTGACCTTCTCCTGTGATAACTAAATCAGAAGATTCTATTAATTTCTCTAAATCAACCATTTTTGAAACAAGTTTAAAACCACTTTCTAATCTCGCCTTCAAAAACGATTTTAATGCAAAGCCTAATCCCCCGGCAGCTCCAGACCCTGGAAAACTACGTTCATCTATATTAAGTGTTTTTATAACAATATCAGAAAAATGTTTCATATTATTTTCTAATACTTTCACCATATCATCGCTTGCGCCTTTTTGCTTGCTGTAGACATGTGCCGAACCATTTTTACCCAATAAGGGGTTTGTCACATCGGTCGCGACTAAGATATTTGTTTTAATCAACCTAGAATCTAAAGAAGCCAAATCAATCCTTTCAATCTCTGAAATAGTTAAGCCTGTCATTCTTTTGATTTCTTGGTGTTCTTTATCGAAAAACTTAACACCCAGTGCTTGTAACATACCAGCACCACCATCGTTTGTACTTGACCCACCTAAACCAATGATTAACTCTTTGGCCCCATGATCAAGTGCATCTATCATTGTCTGACCAAGCCCATATGAAGACGTAAAACATGGATTTAAATTGCTATTTTCTATATCTGTTAAACCTGAAGATAAGGCTATTTCCATAATAGCAGTATGATTATCAGTGATGATATATTTCGATTGCTTTTCAATGCCAAAAGAATCTTCAACTATAAGTTTTATTTCTTTGCTTTTTAATGAAAAACTAAGAGCTTCTACAAACCCTTCTCCACCATCTGACATCGGTAACAAAGTAAAAAATGCATCTTTAAATGGGAGATGTTTTTTTATCAAAATAGATAGTTCTTTTGAAGACATGGTTCCTTTATAAGAGTCAATAGCAACGATTATTTTCTTCATAATATCCTCCCGTTTCAATTGAATATTGCATATTACATATTATACTAATATATGTAAGTGAAAACAATAATGTCTTCCCATTAAATCAATAAATAATGGATTCAATATAGTTATATTAATAAGCATATGATATAATATTGCGTATTAAAGATAAGGAGGATTCTATGGTTAGTACATCTAAATGGACATTAAAATACCTATCACGATATGCATTGATTGCTTTCTTTTTAATGTCATCCATCTTTCTTGTCATTGGTTCAAGTGAATTAAATTACTATAACATTAGCTTAGCAAGTATGAATGTATTTATTTATCAATCATTGGTTTTCATTTTTTTATTAACAATATTATTAGTGTTTCATAAAAAGCTTTTAATTTTTCGGATAGATATCCTTTTGACTTTCTTTTTGTCTACATACATAATGATTTTTATGTTTAAATCTCCGGCGTTCTCTTTATTAATTGGTGGTCTATTAATAAGTGTGCCTTTTATTACTTTTACATTTAAGACATTCATTAAAGATAAACTAACTAGGATAAATCAATATATTCTTTTAGTAAATATTCTTATCTTCTTAACAATGATAATCTTCTTCTTAACAAGAATCGGATATGAGTATTCACTTTTTGTGGGAGACAACATGTCCTTAATCAGTCATGATCAAATCATACCTGACAAGCAATTAAAATATATTATCTTAGGAGCAATATTATCTTTAACATTCTTAGTCTTCTTATTGTCATCTAACCATAAAAAAGAAAATAAAAGTTTATCAAAAGTTTATTTCTATTTAGGCATTGCACTTGTTGTATTAGAAGTTATTGGACTTAGTGTAATTATGGTTTATAGAACCAAAATATTAGGCACTTCAACTTACGATTTTGGTTTGTTTGCACAAATGTTTTATAATATGAAGAACTTTAACGGCATGGTGACAACGCTTGAACGAAGTGTATTATTATCTCACAATGCAGTCCATGTATCGCCGATCTATTATTTAATGTTACCAGTATTCATGGTGTTTCCATATATAGAAACATTACAAGTACTTCAAGTTATCGTTGTAGCAATTGGTGTTATTCCTCTATATTACATTGGAAAACACTTTAAACTAAATCATAAAGTCATATTAATTATTGTCAGTGTTTATATTTTTCATCCAGCCATAATCTCTTCTAGTTTTTATGATTTACATGAAAATTGTTTTTTAGGTCCTTTATTATTATTTGTTTTCTATTTTGCTATAAAACAAAAATGGACTTTACTAATTGTTTCTTTTATATTAACATTAATGATAAAAGAAGATGCTGGAATATACTTAGTCTTTCTCGGCCTCTTCTTCTTATTTAGTCATGCTAATAGTTTGGAAGGTAAAGAAAAAAGAAATAACATCATCATGGGTCTATCCATGATTGTGATTTCTCTACTATACTTCTTTATCATCACTAGCTTACTAAATAGTCAAGGAGACGGTGCTATGTTCTGGCGTTTTAATAACTTAAACGCTTATGAAGACTTAGGCCTTTTGGGAATTCCAATAAGTTTATTTCAAGCACCAAGCTATTTACTAGCAACCATGTTTTCTCCAAATAAAATCTATCATTTAATAATTATTTTCTCAGTCATGGGATTCATTCCATTATATAATACAAAATTAAGTCGCTATTGGCTAATTATTCCTTTGATTGTTTTAAATTTTTCTTCTACATATCCTTATCAACATCAATTTGGATTCCAATACTATTATGGGACAATTACACTCATTATCATTATGATGTATTATGTATTTAAAGATCAAGATAAATTGAATACTTCAAGCACATCAAAGGCAATTACACTAACATCACATACGTTGATTATCTTTGCTTTGATATTATTTGGTTATTTTACATTAAGTGCAAAACAATATTATATAGAATACTACCAACAATCTTCAGAGATGTATGATTCTATGAAAGAAACTTTGATAAATGTTCCAAGAGACAAGAAAATACTAGCAACCGGTTATCTTACACCATACTTAAGTGATCGTGAAGTTCTATATGATTATAATTATTACAATTTTTCTCAAAACGATATTGAATTTGATTATGTTTTTGTAGATAAACGCATGGGTGAAGATAACTATACCCGAATCAAAATAAATCTCTTATTGGAAGGCTACACACAAAGTGATTTAAGCACCGATTACATTTTAATTTTTGAACCTCAATAAAAAAAAGAGAGTTTCCTAAATAGGAAACTCTCTCATCAATATTACACCCAGTATTTTGAACCATCAATTTTACGATTAATTAAATCAAAATCCACTAAATAACGCCTTAGCATTGCATAATCTTGGTGTACATTTTTTAATATTTGGTTGATTTCTTTCTCGGTATAGAATACATCTTTTTTAAACAATGTCTTAATCCATAACATACACAAATACTTTTGTTTTTGCTTTTTAGGAAAGACTTTCAATAACAAGCTATCCTTTGATTCAAAATACTTATTTAAAACTTCATTTTTCTCTTGATTCGTATATTCAAACATATTTATTCTCCTATTAATTAATTTTATCACAAGCACCAGCTTAATTGTATCCTTGGCAATAAATTACTTATATATATGCAATTACTTTAAATCATCACATGATATGTTGTATAATATAGTCAAAGATTAAATTGAAAAGGAAGTCATACCCATGAATACATTTACAATCAAATTTAAAGAATACTATAGAAATAATCCTGTGACCACCATTATCCTTTTATTGAATACTTTAATGTTATTGATTACATTAGCCCTTGGTGGCTTTAATATTGATATCCTTGTTCGATTAGGAGGCCATGTGCCAAGATTGATTACGGACAATGGTGATTACCACCGATTGTTATTGTCAATGTTTTTACACGGTAGCATCTTACATTTTCTATTCAATACATATTTCTTATACCATTTAGGAGCCTTCGTTGAGAAACTACTTGGTAGAGCCAAATATATTGCCATATATTTTATCAGTGGTTTAGGATCAGGCTTATTGGTATGGTGGCTTGGAGAACCAAATACAGTAACCATTGGAGCCAGTGGAGCCTTGTTTGGAATCATGGGTTCATTGTTGGTATTAACCTATATTAAAACATCTTGGTTTACTGCTTACACGATTAGAAGTATTAGAACATTGGTTGTTGTAAATCTGATCTTTACATTCTTAGTTCCTAACATCAGTGTCTATGGTCATGTCGGCGGATTTATAACTGGTATCACCCTTGTTTATTTAATGATTCCTAAAAGCCCGGCTGATAAGGAAGGTTTTCGTTATCAAAAACAACAGAATACTAAAACAACAGTTATTGACCACGATGATATTGATGATGATGACATCTATATACATTAAACATTTACCATAAAATAAAGGCATCAGAAAATTCTGATGCTCTTTTTTTATGGTTTATTCTGTTTCTAATTCAGATATTGGATGAATATACTCACCAATAAATTGCCAATTAAAATCTGATAGATAATCATTATATGCTTCATCAGGAACATAAACATCAGGAAAGTTTGGATATGGCATCATTTGAGGTCCAGGAAGTGAACCATCTTCTGCTAGACTTCTATTAATAATAATGGTTTCAATAGAAGAATTTCTTGCTAAATCATAACCGATAAATGTCACCGATGAAGGAATGTCCAATACAGTTAATTTTTCTGTTTCCATAAAAGATGATGAACCCAAATGTGTAAGGTTAGAAGAAAATGTTATAGTTTCTAAGAACTGTTGTCCATAGAAAGCATAAGGCGCAATAGTCGTTGTTATTTGAGGGACATTAAAATGTTCATCAGTTTTAGCATTTGGGTAGATAATTAAAGTATGATTTTGATTATAAAGCACACCATCAGTTGAATAGAAATAGTTATTTCCAGAATCTACATTAATAGATTCTATACGTTGCATCCTATGAAAACTATCAGACTGAAGCTTTTCAAGAGTTTCGTGAATAGTGATTGTCTCAAGATACATATTATGAAGAAAAGCATATGTCATAATCTCATTCACAAAATCAGGAACTTCAAAACTCTCATATTCTAATCCTGTTGGATAGTAAATCAATTGATCATGTTCTTCATTATAGACAATACTATCTATCACATCATATACTTCATTGTCATTAAACCTTAAATCAACCAGTCTTGGTGTGTTATAAAAAATTCCCGGATTAAAGAAATCAAATCGTTCTGGAAACTCAACTGTTGTTAAAGATTCCAAATCTGAAAAAGCTTTACTGTATATCCTAAGTCCAGTCGATAAAGAATCATAATAGCGTATATCTACTGTTGCAAAGTAAGTCCTTACTGTAAAACCTTGAACTACACTACTCTCAAAACTGTTAACAGACTTAATTGGGCATCCATCTGAAAAAACCCAAGAACTCTCATTGTCTTCAATCACCGTACAAGCATCTGAATAATTACTTAATATCTCGTCGTATTCCTCACCAAAAATTATTTGTTCTTCTTCACCAAAATACTCACCATGAAAAGAAATTCTTTCAAGCTTACTAGAATCTTTAAAAGACTCCATTTGAATATGGTAAATTGATTTTGGTATTTGTACTTCAATCAGTTGACTATTTTCAAAAGCCCGAAAAAGAATTTTTCTAATAATATTGTCATCAATCATTACAGGTATTTTTAAATATTCGGCGTCCCCTGTATAATCCTTAAGATATATTTCATCAGTTTCTGGGTCAATATCATAGTCAAAGACTTCAGTCACATCTTCAAAAACAGCTGTTAATTCAAGGTCTCGTCTAATTCTTAAATTTCTGTAATAGTTCAATTCGCCATCAGTCCAGCCAACAAAAACTTGACCTTCTTCTTCTAAAATAGGTAGTTCTAATATCGAATCACCCTTTACTTCTTCATAAGACTCATAAATCGTTCCATCATCATTATATAGAGTAACGGAATATTCTCTTGAACAACCCACCAAAGATAAACTCAAAACGACCACTAATAGAAAATACCTTGCTTTCATGAAATCACCCTTCTCTCTTTTTATCTATTATACAAAACAAATCATAATAATTGAATAACTTATTAAAAACTTATCTAAAAAAGCATCACTTTTTAAAAGCAATGCTTATATATTTATCCAGTTTTAATTAAATACTTTTTGATATATATAATCTAAATGCTTGAAAGCATACTCAAATGAAAATAATTTTTCAAGTGATTTTTCATCAAAAATAGTTTTTAACCATTCATCTTCTAATATAACAACCTTTAAATGTTTGCCTTCTTCTTCAACAATTCTTGATAATTTTTGAAGATAATCATGGACACTTAATCTATCATGTCCTTTATCAACAATGGCATTCATCACTTTTTGGGTGGCAAATAGTCCCTTAGACAAGTTAATATTGTCTATCATCTTATTTTCAAACACAACTAAATTCTTAATAGTTCCTGTGTATCTAGTTAACATAAAATCTATCAAAGATGTTGCATCTGGTAATATAATTCTTTCAGTTGATGAATGAGAAATGTCTCTTTCATGCCATAAAGCAATGTTATCATAAGAAGGATGTAAATAGCCTCTTAAGATTCTTGCTAGACCACATATGTTTTCAGAAACGATCGGATTCTTTTTATGAGGCATTGCTGACGAACCTTTTTGGTTTTTACTAAAAGGTTCAGAGACTTCTCTAACTTCTGTTCTAGATAAGTGTCTGATTTCTGTAGCAATTTTTTCTAATTCTGCGCCAATCAAAGCAAGGACAGATAGATAATATGCATGTCTGTCTCTTTGTAAAGTTTGTGTTGCAATATTAGATTCTTTTAGATCAAGGTATTGAGCTGCAAAAGTTTGAATTTCAGGTTTACTGGTAGAATAAGTACCCACAGCGCCCGATAGTTTAATCACTGCTATCTCATCTGCAGCAAGGATAAATTTATGTCTTAATCGTTTAAAATCTTCATACCACAATGCAAACTTCATTCCAAATGAAGTTACTTCAGCGTGCATGCCATGTGTTCTACCCATCATCGGTGTTTTTTGGTATAGGTAGGCCTTTTCCTTTAAAACAGACATAAAATCATCAATGTCTTTTAAGATGACTTCATTGACTTTTTTTAGTCTTAATGAATAAGCACTATCCACAACATCTGTTGAGGTTAATCCATAGTGCAACCATTTTTTTTCTTCACCTAGATTTTCCGAAACTGCTTTAACAAAGGCAACGATATCATGTTTTGTTTCTCTTTCAATTTCTAAAACGCGTTTTGGATCAACACTGGCTTTTTCTAATTTATTGAAAGTTTCTTTATTAAACAACCCATCCTTCATCCATGCATAACAATTTGCAAGTTCTACTTGTAAGAAAGAATCAAACTTGTTAGATTCACTCCATAAATCTTTCATGACTTTTCTTTGATAACGTTCTATCATGATGATAACTCCTTGATTAAATTATCCATTAAAACTGTTTGAGTTCTATCAGGACCAACACTAAAGATACCTACTGGAACCCCAACAATAGATTCAACGAGCTTTAAATATTTTTTAGCATTATCAGGTAAATCTATATATGATTTAACTTGAGTGATATCTTCTTTCCAACCAGGTGTTTCTATGGTGATTGGTTTACATTTTTTAAAATCTTCAATATCAGCAGGGATAGAATCAATTGTCTCACCATTAAACTCATAAGCAGTGACAACTTTTAAAGTATCAATACCTGTCAATACATCCAATAAAGTAATGGCAAGATATGATATTCCTGAAACACGTTTACTATGTTTTAATACAACGGTGTCTAACCAACCAATACGTCTTGGTCTTCCAGTTGTGGTACCAAATTCATTTCCAACACGTCTTATAGAATCTGCAAGTTCCCCTTCTATTTCACTTGGTAAAGGTCCGCCACCAACTCTTGTTGTATAAGCTTTGGTTACTCCGATCGCTCCTTCTATTAACCAAGGAGCAATACCTGTGTTTAAAGGCACTGATGCGGCTGTAGGCGAACTAGATGTAACATAGGGGTAAGTTCCATGATCAAGGCATAACAATACGCCTTGAGCGCCTTCAAACAATACTTTTTTATCATCTTCTATTGCTTGGTTTAAATAAACCGATGTATCTTTAACATAAGTTCTAATTTGATCAGCGTAAGTTTGATATTCTTTTAATAAATCATCATATGATAATGGAGAGCCTCCATACATCTCTAACTCTTTATTTTTTTGTTCAATTAATGTTTTTAAAACTCGAGGCATTCTCTCTTTTGAAACAAAAGTTGCCATTCTCATACCAATACGACTGGCTTTATCTGTATATGTTGGTCCAATGCCTTTATGGGTGGTTCCAATTTTAGTACCACCAATAACTGATTCTTTGGCCTTATCCAATTCTATATGATATGGCAAAACAACATGTGCACGATCACTAATCATTAATTGATAATTGTCTAGTTTACTTAACTCTTCAATCAAGGCTTTTGGATTAATCACCATGCCATTGGCCATGACATTCATAATATTTGGATTTAAGATACCACTCGGTAATAAATGTAAACTGTGTTTCTTATGATCAAATACAACTGTATGTCCAGCGTTATTTCCGCCTTGGTAACGAACAACCACATCTACATTTTGTGCCAGGTAATCTGTAATCTTTCCTTTTCCTTCATCTCCCCATTGGGTTCCTACAATAACAAATCGTTTCATTTTTCCCCCTCAATAAGACTCGCAATTCTTCTTGCGACCCATACACCATTGGCTCCAGCTTGTGCTAAACCTCTTGTAATACCAGCACCATCGCCACCTACAAATAACCCAGGAACTATGGTTTCAAAATAACGATTAACTTTTGGTTTCGCAGAATAAAACTTTGTTTCAACACCATATAACAAGGTATGTTCGTTGGCAATACCTGGTGTTACATGGTCTAGTGCTTCAATCATTTCAATAATAGACTTCATTGTTTTATAGGGTAAGACCAAGCCTAAATCACCAGGCACTGCTTCTGGTAGTGATGGCTTAACAAAATTCTCATTTAAACGTTTTTCAGTTGTGCTTCTTCCTTTAATCAAATCACCATACTTTTGTACAATGATAGAACCACTTGATAATACATTGGCCAAGCCACCGATTTGATAAGCATAATGATTTGGTTTATCAAAAGGATCTTTGAACTCATGTGAAACAAGTAAAGCAAAATTTGTATTTTCAGTACCTAGTTTTGGGTCATAGAAAGCATGACCATTAGCAAGCATGGTTCCATTATGATTTTCAATAACCACATGCCCACTAGGGTTTGAACAAAATGTTCTCACTTGAGTACTTAATGAAGTGTTATAAATAAATTTTCCTTCATATAAGTGTTCGTTAATTTCTTCCATAATAACATCATTTGTTTCAACTCTAACACCAATATCAACAACATTATTATATAGTGGAATATTATGTTGTTTTAAGGTATCGGTCAGCCATTTAGAACCTTGTCTGCCGGCTGCTGCAAAAACATATTTTGATTTGATTTTTTCACCATTTTTTAAAATAACGCCCTTAACACCAGAAGCATCAACATCAAAATCAACAACCTCTGTTTTAAACATCATATCAACTTTATTTTTTAAGGTATCATAAATGGATTTTAAGATATTGAGGTTTACTTCGGTTCCTAGATGTCTTACTTCAGCACGAAGTAGTTTAAGACCAACAGCTAACCCTTTTCTTTCAATATCTTTTACAGCTCTTGTTGATGGGTCTGTAAGGGTTTTAGGCGCACCATGTTTCATATTAATATCATCTACATAACGGATTAGTTCATAAACATCATCTTTTGATAAGTATTCAGTCATCCATCCACCAAACTCAGCAGTAATATTAAACTTACCATCAGAATATGCACCAGCACCACCAAATCCTGAAGTGATTGAACAAGCTGGATAACAACCTGAAACCCCTTTTGGATCTTGTGGACATTTATCAAGTTTTCCTTCTAAAATCGGACATCTTCTTTCATAAATATCCGGTCCTCTATCAATAATCAAAACTCTTTCATGTTTAGACTTAAGCATCATCTCATAAGCAAAAAATATACCCGCAGGTCCAGCACCTACAACAACTACATCATAATCCATATATTACTCCCCATAAATTTATTCAATAACCACATGAATAATAACACATTTTTTAATCATTAGTCAATAAAATCATGAAAGAAAAGAAGACAATTTTTAGATTGTCTTCTTAAATAAATTTTTGATTAAATTTTAACAATATGGATGGTTAATTTATAGAATGAACGACACTATAATTTCATTATTTCATCATGATTTCTAAACCAGCATTTGTGCCAATATCTTCATAAATCATACGATTGTTTTTGAACAACTGTAGTTTTATCCTACCTGACAACCCTTCCTTAATAGCTTTTACCATGGCCCCATTTTCAGGTGATACAAGAGAAATGGTTTGATCGTTTATGGCTTCAACAATTAACTTGTACTTACCTTTTTTAATCTCGTAATAGACTTCTTGAGGTTCTATATCTCTATTATTTACTTTAGCTCTATTATATGTTGCAAATCGATACTCTTTTTCATTTACAAGTAAGTTTACAATAAGACCATGAAACTCAAATCCTATAAATGGAATAGTTGCTTCAGAAAACATAAAAGAAGTTTTTGGATTTTTAAAATGATTGGATTGCATCCAAACATATTCTTTTGGAAACGATTTTCCCCAATCTTTTTCTATATAACCTTTTCCTCCAGTAAAATCAACTTCCTTGCCATTAATCACTAGTAATCCATTCAAGGTATGATTCATACTGACAACCCCATGATAACATTCCATGAATTTAAAGTAAGAAAAGAAGCCCATAATTGAAGGGGATAAAATAGAAGTTTTAATTCTGGTTGTTTCTTGGAAACTAAGTTGACCATGAATAGAAATATCTTTATCTTCAATATCAATACTGATACCATCTTCTCTAAACACTTGCTTATCAATAATCAAACTAAATGGATTTTTTATAACATCAAAATCTTTTAAGGGAAAGATCAGATATTTGGTTTCTAAATCAGCATTATTGTAAGTAATAAAGACTTGAATAAACACATGAGGATTATCTTTATTAAGACTTATACCAGGAATTAGCGCCAAGGAATATAGTCCATCAGGACTTACCATTTTATAATACCAGCCTTCAAAATAATTCTTTTTTTTCAAATGACCTTGAAATAATATGGGATTATACATCTTTTGAAACATTAATATGTCCTTTACTACCATAATGTATGGCTAACTCAAGAATAATCCCGTAAGCACCACCGACAATAAATCCTATAAAATCATAATAATTTGTTGAAGCATAAAAAGCGAAGGAAACAAATATTCCGACTATAATACCACGTATTATTTTCCTAGACAAATCGACATTGAAGGGTAATAAAATAAAAACAAAACCCATTAAGAACCGATTAAACCAGAAAGCAAACAAATACCAATTTGGCAATGGTTCTGCTGCCCTTACATTAGCACCAATAATGCAGACAACCCCTAAAATAGCTCCTACAGTAAGTCCAATAATTATTCTTCTAGATGACATTATTATCCTCCTTATAAAATATTACATTTAATATCCTCAAATTCATTATAACGCATACAGATACTTATTGTAATATAATAGACCAAATATTAGTGTATTCAAGACTGATTTAGAAAATAAATGCCGCATAAAGATATTTTTTGATTTTATAAACTATCTTTAAAATCTCTTTTAAATTGTTTAACCAATTTGTCTAACCAATTTGTTGTTGGTTTTAATTTTCCAAAAAAGAATCTTAATATTTCTGGTTCTTCTTCAAAAACCAATCCTTCAACCAAATGTCTGTTTTTATGTAACCAGACAATTCGATCAATAACATACTTAACTTGTGATAATGTGAAGACTCTCCTTGGTAAAGCGATTCTTACTAATTCCATATTAGCTAATGTTTCAGAACCATCTGGTTTTCTCTCTTCAGACATGGTTCCTCTTTCCATACCACGTATACCACCAGTTATAAATAAAGCAGCTGCCAAAGCACCAGCAGGATACTCAACTTGTGGCACATGGCTTAAAAATGCCTTTGCATCTATATGACAGCCCAAACCTCCAGCGGGTGTTACAACCGGAACGCCGGCTTTGATTAATTCATTGGCCATAAATTCTATAAACTGAGGTCCTTGGTTAATAACCTCCTCATCCATGGTTTCTTCTAAACCAACAGTAATCGCTTCTATCTCTCTAACAGACATACCACCATAGGTTAAAAAACCTTCATATAAAGTAATGAGTCCTTTCATCTTATCAAACAATTCTTGTGTCCTCACACAGATGCCCCCACCTCTTGCAGAACCAAGCTTTCTTGCAGAAAAATATATGATATCAAACTCATCAGCAATTTTTCTCGTTATTTCCCTAATGGATAAATTTTTACACTTATCTTCTCTTTCTTTAATAAAATGCAAATTATCACTTAATAATGAAGCATCTAAAACCGTTAATATATTATTTTCACGGCATATAGTTCCAACTTCTTGAAAATTCTTTAATGAAATTGGTTGTCCTCCAATAAGATTTGTTCCTGCTTCCATTCTAACAAATGCTACATTATCAGTACCCCTATCTTTAATAAGTGCTTTTAAAGCAGATGTGTCCATATCACCTTTAAAAGGTGCATTACTTTTAATTTTCAAACCCTCTTCAGTAATTAATTCCTCAATGGTACCTCCATTTAATTGAATATGAGCTTTTGTTGTTGTGAAATGATAATTCATTGGTACTACTTGTCCCTCATTTACAAAGACTTGCGAAATAATATTTTCACATGCTCTACCTTGATGGGCAGGCAAGACAAAATCCATACCAAACAATTCTTGTAGTTTGCTTTCAAAACGATAAAATGATTCGCTCCCAGCATAAGTATCATCTGCCATCAACATTGCTGCTTGTTGACGATCACTCATAGCATTAACACCACTATCCGTCAGCATATCCATGAATACATCTCTGTTTTTAAGTAAAAATGTATTGCAACCCGCTTCTAACATAGCAGAAGCTCTTTCTTCGATAGGAATGAGATTTAGTTTTTCTACTATCCTAACCTTGTGCATTTCTAGTGGTAAATTTTCACCACTAAACAGCTTAATTTTCTCCATAATCTTTCTCTCCTTTTTTGTATAAAAAATATAAAAAAAACCGTCCTTTGAAATCAAAGGACGGGAATTAACCGTGATACCACCTAAGTTTAACAATATTTTACAATATTGAACTCAATAAGTGTCTAACAACACTTTGCATTTATAACGGGTGCAAACCCGGAGACCTCTAATAGGATTAACCATTCGAAGCACAACTCCTAAGATGTATTCAGAAAAACGATCCATGCACCTCTCAACAAACGGTAACTTTCTGTTTGGCGTCTATTTTTCCTACTAGTTCTTAATCAACGTTTTTAATTATTAGGATAATAATACTTGAAATTATTTTAATTGTCAATGCTTTTTTATAATTTATTTATTTTAATGTAATTTTCAATCGCCTCCACATCTTTATCCCCACGGCCTGATAAGTTAACAATGATTATTTTTTCTTTACCTAGTGTTGGCGCCAATTTGATTGCTTGTGCAATGGCATGACTTGATTCAATAGCAGGAATAATCCCTTCTAATTTCGATAATGTCAAAAAAGCTTCCACAGCTTCCTTATCTGTAATAGAAACATATTCTGCCCGTTTGACTGATTGAAGATAAGCATGTTCAGGTCCAACACCAGGATAATCAAGTCCTGCAGATATGGAATATACAGAAGATATATTACCTAAGTCATCCATCACACACTTTGTGATCATCCCATGGATGATAGCTTCTTTCCCTAACGTTAAAGTCGCTGCATGTTCTTGTGTATTAAGTCCTTTACCAGCAGCTTCTACACCAATCATTTTTACATTTTTATCTTCGATAAAATCCGCAAACAAACCAATCGCATTTGAACCCCCTCCTACACAAGCCATAATATAATCTGGTAATTTTTTTTCTCTTTCAATAATTTGTTTTTTAGCTTCTTCACCAATAATTTTTTGAAAATATCGGACAATACTTGGATAAGGATGTGGCCCAACCACACTTCCTAATAAATAAAATGTATCATCGATTCTATCGACCCATTGACCAATAGCTTCATCGACAGCATCTGCTAGTGTCTTTGTTCCACTAGATACCCCAGTGACTTTAGCACCCAGCATATCCATTCTAAAGACATTCAACTTTTGTCTTTCCATATCTTTTGTTCCTTGGAATATTTCACATTCCATATCAAACATAGCCGCTGTCGTGGCTGTTGCTACACCATGTTGGCCGGCACCTGTCTCAGCAATCACTTTCTTCTTGCCCATTCTTTTTGCCAAAAGAATCTGACCGATCGTATTATTAATTTTATGTGCTCCGGTATGATTTAAATCTTCACGTTTGAGATAAATTTTAGCACCACCTAATTGTTTTGTTAAATTTTCTGCAAAATATAGTGGTGACGGCCTGCCCACATAATCTTTAAGATAATACTTAAACTCTTCTATAAACGTGGGATCTTGAATCGCTTGGTTAAAAGCTGTTTCTAACTCATTTAATGCATTAATGACAGGTCCAGGTACAAACTGGCCGCCAAATTTTCCATATTGAAATTCCATGATTAATCTCCTTTAGATTATTATTTAATTTTTTTATAAAAGTCTGATTTAATAATACACTTCTTCAAGGTCCCATAATCTCTCTCCTTATAAAATAAAAAAAATCCCCTACAGAAAATATCTGTAGAGGACGTTATAAACGCGGTGCCACCTCAAGTTTCGTCAAAAAAGACGCTCATCGAATACATTCATATTCTAGCCCATGGTAACGGAAGCCCCCGTGATGCCCTACTTCATTCAAGCACCCTCTCACAAACCCATTCAGAAATATACATTCTATCAGCTTTCACCAAACACTGACTCTCTATAAAAACATATGATTTCCTACTTGCTTTTGTTCAACGATTTAAAATAATCATACATTATATAATTACATGTGTCAAGAATAAAGTTTATTCTTGACTATAATTAATCTGGTAAGCAATTTCATTACGTCTAAAAATTGTAGGTATAAATGGCGGTTGATAACGCATAATTAATCTTTGTGACCTTATCTCTAAATTATGCTTATCTATATATTCTAATAACACTTTATCATGTTTATCGAAGTTCTTATCAGTCCATTTACCTCTAAACCGAATAACTGCATAATAAGATTTTTCTAAATTATTAATAAATACTTGATTCTTTGATGGTTTAGGAATCTTATCTTTAGTGTACTTTGATGGTACGTAAAAGCCAGTCACCAATAAATCATTTTCTTCGTAAGTCACTACAGGAGTCGTCATAGATATTTTTTCTTTTTGATCATTTTGACCCGAAATATAATTAAAGACATTAGAAAAACCTGAATTTCTAGATTCATTTAAGGATGTTTTAGTACTTGCTAGAAAAATATCATCATACTTTCTAATTTCAACGCGACCATCTTTCTTGATCGACTTGTACTTCATTGTTTCGAAAAAAGCCATAAGTGTACTCCTTTTAAAATATTTTAAAATCTTATGAACTTGTTGATTTTGATTCTTTAGATTTTTTGTTTATATTTTTACTTTTTTTGCTTTCTATTTGAACTTTCTTCTCTTTATCATTTTTTTCATCTTTGGGTTGATTTATGTCTTTAAAATATCTAAATGTAACCTTAATCATACCAGCAATTGGCACAGCTAATATCACACCGACTAGTCCAAATATAGCACCAAAGAAAACAAAGCTTGAAAGAACAGCTAGTGGATGGATTCTTACCTGTTTACTGTAAACTTTAGGTTGTACTAAAGTACTTTCAATCGCTTCTTCAACGATATTTAAAATGAATATCATGACTATCGCAATCATGTATGTATATCCAGGATCAGGTGTTTCGAAGTGCAATGTCATAAACAAAGCAATCGGCATTGCCATACCTATCCAAACACCAACATAAGGAATGATTGCAAATACACCCATCACTAATGCAAATAACACAGCATATAGTATATTAAACCCTGGAACAAAGAACGACATTATACTATAAGTTATAGCAAAAAAGATTGTGATAAAAAGCATCACTATTCCATATCCTGTAAAATACCCTCGAATAACTTCATCGCTACCTAAGCCCAGTGCTTTAAGATGTTTTTGAGTATTTCTTGGAAAAACATGTAATATACCATTAAATACTTGATCCTTGTCTTTAATTAAATAATACATAAAGACCGGCGTTAGAATAATGATAAATCCAATTTGGATAATACTAGAAGCAAGGCTCCTTAAAATACCAAATATTGATTCAAACCAGCCAACAATGACTTCCGGTGTTAAACCATACTCTTCAAAGTTAGCGACCATATTTTCTAAATCAGTTAAATCTAATCGTTGTTGAATGATTTGAACAATATTTTCAATGAAACCTTTAAAGGCTGCATTATCTAAATAATCAATCATTCGAACAGTCACAGTAATCATTTGTGAAATAATAAATGTAATTGTAATAGCCAAGATGCCTATAACAACTAAAATACCTATAATAACAGAAACAATCACACTAATATTTCTTTTAAACTTAAGTTTGTCTTGTAAAAAAGTTGCTATTGGCCCAATAATAAAACTTAAAAGAAAAGCAATAGAGAAAGGTATAATAACACTTCTCGCAGCTTCACCAACTTTAGCCAAAAAATCTTCGGATAAATCTCCTAATTGATTGAGACCAATAATAAACACAGTCACAATCGAAACAGTTATCAATGTTTTAATTAAATTTTCTTTTGTAAATATATTTTTCATACGTATATCCTCTTATAATTCCTTAATTTTATTTTTCTTGATATAGTTTTATAACTTCATCATACATTTTCTCGTATTCTTGACTGGTTTTCTGTAACTCTGCATGATCTTTATAATATTGCAAGACATCGCTCACAACATCTTCATAACCAACGATTGAAGTGTATTCTTCACTAATTGATTTGATTTTTGAGTTGTCAAAAATTGCACTCCATGATTTATCGCCAAGTAATGGTCCTTCCATTTCAGGCATATGCTTAATAATAAAATCACTTGGTATATGGACAATTTTAGCTTTAACACCTAATGCACTCGCCATTAAATTAGTTAATTGTTCCCAAGTGTATAACTTATTTCCTGTGATATGAAAAACATCATTATATGCTTTAGGATTCCCAATTAAATAAACAAAACTATTGGCAAAATCAGATGCATGGGTGATGGTCCAAACATTAGTTCCGTCTCCAGGAATAATAATGGTTTTACCATCTATCAACCTTTGAATATGGGCATATTCATATTGCCATCTAGTCATAACTGCCATTATCAATTTGTTATCATAAGTGTGAGAAGGGCGAACAATTGTGACATTTAAATCTTTCACTTTGTTCAAGTATTTTTCACAAGCAATTTTATTACGGCTATAATCCCAATAAGGATTATGTAATGGCGTTTCCTCGGTTATTGGATAATCTTCAACAGGTTTATGATAAGCGCTTGCGCTAGAGATAAAAATATATTGATCCGTTTTTCCTTTAAATAATCTAACATCTCTTTCAACTTGTTTTTTTGTAAAAGCAACAAATTGAATTACACTATCAAAATGCTTGTCTCCTAGGAGTTCTTTTATTTGGTCTTCATTGTTGATATCACCAATAAGGAAATCAACACCTCCAGGAACAAACTGATTATGATTGCCTCTATTCATAATCGTAACATTCATATCTTTTTCTAAACATTTTTCTACAACAGAAGAACTAATGGTCCCTGTTCCGCCAATAATTAATACATTCATACCTATCCCCTCATTTTCTATATATTATATCTTCTATAATCATTATAACCTTTTTATTAAAAAAATGATTAATTATCTTATTGATTAAATATATTATAGCTTCCTTGAATTTATATTTTTATAAACTGTATATTCTTTAAAACCAAGAGGAAAATCATCAATAACCATCACTTCTTTATAGCCTCTCTTCTTGTAAAAGCCTAAAGCCTGAAATTCAAATGTTGTTAAATATAGATTATAAACACCTCTTCTTGCAGCTTCTACCTCAATTAAGTCCATCAATTTAGATGCGATTTGTCGGCCACGATATTCTTTATCAACATACAATATATTGATAAACAAATAGTCATATTGGAAGTTTCCATAGATACCACCAATAAATTGATCATCATCTAGTACAACATATTGGATATCAACAACTTCGGAAGAAAAATTTAGAGATTTCCTAATCTTCTTATTTTCCTTCTTCATCTTCTTATGGTAGGGATCAATTGGCCAAGAGGATGATTTTTTACTATAATCTTCATTTATTTCATATAGGTCAAAATTTTTATTCAATAGAAATACATTCTTACCACCATTTGGCATATTTTCGAGTTTTCCTTGTTGGTAAAAACCTATCGATTTAAAATCATCAACTCTATTGGGGATCACTGAACTAAATTGTATCCCTTCAACCTTATCTTGATAATACTCTTTCACATCATTCAATAAGGCTTTTAAAACATCATGATCCTCATAGTAGATGTTTTTAATATGACACCAGTCAGAAGCCATTTTTGTATGAACCACACCTGAAAGCTTATCATCTTCAAAAACATAAAAATGTTGGTAATCTTTCTCTCTATAACCAGTTTGTGATCGGTTATATGCATGTAAACTATCTTTAATGATTTGATTATACTTAAAATCTTTATCTTCTATAAATCTTATTTCTCCCATTTTATCTCCCTTAACGATTAATATTCTTATTTGTATCTCCTTAGATTATAGCATATTTTAGCGCCTTAAACAATTTTGAACCAAATAACAACCGATAATATAGAAGATTTTTTATCATTAAATCAAACAAAAAACCAAGCCATATCAGATGACATAACCTGGTTATAAATATTTATGGATGTGAAATATAAATTTACTTAAAAATAGTTACATTTAATTTTAATATATTAACCAATTCTTGAATATCTTTCAATTCTTCTTGGTATTCCTCAAAAATTGAACTATCTACTTTTTTAAATGCCTTAATATCAAAATAATCTTTTCTTGTGTCAACAGCAACATATAATTTGTTGTGTTTAAAAGAAAAACTAATTTTATCTAAGTATTTACGATCGAAATAGATTAGTTTTTCCATAAAATCAGGTGTTAAAATATAAAAAGCTTCATGTTCATTTTCCGCATATATCTTGAACTCACTATTGAAGTGAATACTTTCTGTATTGACTTTCCGGAAACTGCTAAATGGTCTATATGTATCGGGCTGTAGTAACATCAGATCATGTTTAAATATTTTAGGAAAATCAAATTCATAAAATCGACCTTGAAAAACTGTTACAACACGTCTGTTTTTTCCACTACCTCTAACTTCTTTTTGTTCAACATCTGAACATTTGAATGTGACGCCTTCATATAAACCCTCTATTAAGTCTTCACTTTTATACCTATCTCTATTTTTGAGTAGATTTGATTCTATAACTTCTTCTTCAGTAAAACCTAAATCATGATGATAACGACTATTGGCAAAAACCTTATTGATTTCTTGAGTAACATATTTAGCCTTAAAATCATTGCTTAACATCTTAATTTGTTTATAGTTATGAGATGCATATAACCCACCGCCAAGAAAAGGCACACCAATAATAAAGAATGCTGCTGGTCCGATAGAACTTCCCAATGGTATATAAGATACAAAAGCTATACCAACAATCAGATAAGATAGCACTATTCTATTTTCGTATTTTGCTTTTTGTTTGTTAATTTCAGTAAACATGTTTACATGACATTATAAAGTGTCTATAATGTTTCCTCCTTTTATAAACGTAATTTTTTTATAAATTTTTTATCATTGTATAGCTTTTAAAACCTCTTGGATTATCATTTCTTGTATGTATTACTCTATAACCATTTTTTTCATAAAAAGGTCTGGCTTGGAATTCACAAGTGCCCAATTGACATATTTCTAATCCTTTTTCTCTTCCAATATCTTCAGCAATCTCCATTAACTTAGAACCGATATCTTTATGTCTATATTCATCTAGTACAACAATGTGACTGATATACAAACTATTTTCATATACCTCACAGTTAATACCGCCAACAAAGGCTTTTCCATCTAAAGCCACCCAATGGAATCTATCTAGTTTACCAGTAATGTTATTCTGTTTATTAAAATCAGTATATTCTTTATCAACTACTTCTTGATATTTAGGATTTTCACTTGATTGGATAATTATTTCATAATCTTTAGTTTCTCTTTTTATTTTAGGCATATAATTGGCATAGTAATAATTATAGTTTTCGGTTAAATTTACTGCGCCAGTTGGCTTAAAACCTGCCACTAAAAAATCTCTCCATCGTTCTATCACTGGTGTAATGAGTTTAATACCCACAGCTCGACCTTCATAATTTTCCCACGCTTTATTGATTAAAGCATTTAAAACTGATTGGTTCTTATAAAAAACATGTTTAATTGATACCCAGTCCCAAAAGTATACTACGATTAATGCTCCAACTAATTCACCATCTTCTAGTGCATAAACATAGTTTTGGTCGAACTCAACTTCTCCAGTACAGGATCTATTATAGGTTCTTAAATGATGAATTAATTCATCATTAAATATTTTATCTTTATCTTCAATAAATGTAATTTTCATTATGTAAACCTCTACTCGTAAATGAATTTCTAAAAATATCATACCACTCAATAGTCATATTGACAATAGTGACTCAAAAAAAGATGCTCTCCAATAGGAAAGCATCAATTTTTATATATCAAATATTACCCTATTGATAATAAGTAAACTGCGGTATTTGCTAAAGTAACTATTGTAAAGAATACTGTAGAGAAAATTACACCTGTCCAAATATTATCTGTTTTAATTGATAATCTTCTCATAATGATTGCAGCAATGATAAGTGTTGGAACTAAACCAACAGAAAGGATTGCGCTTAATGAGAATGTAGGGAATGGTGCAACACCTGTGTTATATAGTACGAAATATTGATAAATTAAGAATAACACAACTGGACCTGCTAATAAGAACGCTGCCAAGATATCCCCTGTTAAATTTTTCATCTTACGTGTATTCACATAGATAGAAATACCTGCTGCGAAGTAATAAACAAAGAACAACGGAATGTATCTTAATGCTGCAACAAATTGTTGAGAATTAAAGATTTTAATTGCATAAGTATAGAAACGGAAGTCTGTTAAGAATACCCATTCTATAATTCCTATAAATAGGAATAATCCAAACACCATAACCAAAGCAGTTAATAGACTTGCTAATAATTGAACAAATGAAGTTTTTAATCCATATAGATTTTCTTCTTCTCTATTAACATAGAATATTGGTGTTGTTGTAAATGTTACGATTAAGATTAAACCACCTGAAACCATTGCCCAATAAACAATTGTATTAACTGAAGGAGCACTCCAATAAGTTGCACTTGTAATAATGTCAGTATTCATCAATAACCAACGATATGTTAAAGCGATAAAGGTAATAATAAAAGCACCTAAAGTGATTGATTTCGCTTTAGCAACTGCAGCTTCATTGTCATCTTTAGTTAATGCAGCGACCCACATCAAAATGGTAAAGAATGCTACACCACCAATTAAGTAATACATTGCATTTGCAATGGTTGCCAAATCATCGCCTGACCTGTTCATGAAGTGTGGTAAGTAATAAGCCGCTAATAAAGCAACAGTAATCACAATAAAGAATTTCATGTAATGATTTTCTTTACTTTCAATTTCAACTGATTTTTCTCCTACCATTTCTTTTCTGTTAACTTTATTGAAAACAGGAAGTTTAGCCAAAATAGAGAATAGAGGGAATATCATGCCGAATAAGCCAAGTAAAGCAAGAAGAGTGAACGCTTCTTTTAACCACCAAACTTGAGCAGTAGATCCAGTATCAACTCCATATTCTTCTAAGTCATCTAATCCATGTAAATCTAGTTGATATTCAAAAGCTGTTTCAAAGAATTCAACCATGTTTTTCCCTGATTCAATTGACCAAGTATTTTGTGGATGAGTTTCGTCTGGCGTATAAATAACTCTTTGTCCGCCATCTTTCATGTACCAAGTGCCTGCTTCAGCAAAATCTTCAACTTCTCTGCCTAAGAACTTTAATCCAACTTCGTCATTTGCAAAATCTTTGTAAATAACTGACCCTACAGGATCTGCAGAATTATCAAAGAAGAATTGATCATAATGAGCAGCGATATGTCCGGCTGATCTTGTACCATAAATATTCCAAGGCTCAGCGCCTCCAACATAACGGTAATCAGAACCCACTGGTAATGCTGCAGCAATTTTGCGATATCCTAAAACTGGTGCCATAGCTTCATCAAGTACAACTGCGTAAGTAGATGAGAAACCACCCATAGAGTGACCACTTACTCCAATCATACCATTACCATCAGCATCTTTTAAGACGTAGTCTTTGTCATACATATAATCAACTGCATCTTTTACTGGGTTAACAAAAAAACTAAATGGGGCTGGTGTATCCCAAACCGAATCACCGTGATCATACATATCAAATGCAAAAACAACATAGCCTCTTCTAGATAATTCAATTGCGCCGATTTCTTGCATTTCAGCATTATTGAGATATCCATGAGTTAAAATAACAGTCGGTGCTGGATTGTCAGCGTCTACGCCTCTAGGTATAAATAGATAACCTGACAATTCACCACGTTCTGTTTCAAAACTAATCTTATCTACTTTTACAGAAAAGAATGAGTTTTGAACTAAACTTGCTGCAAAACTTGCAACAATAATCACCACTAAGAATGACAGTAGCCATTTTAATGGTTTTGATAAATTTTTCATATTTTTCTCTCCTTCCAAATTTTAAAACCCTCTATATAAATTTAATGTATAGATTCCATAAAAAAACCAAGAACAAAAACACACAAATTGTGTTTAGCTTGCTCCCGGTCTCTAAGCGCTTACATTATGATTTAAAATTATTTTACCATAGCCAAGGGAGCATGTCAATAAGGTATAAACTATATGCTAACTATAATTTGAAATGTCTTGTCGATTCTACTGCTAATTGCCAACCTTTTAATAATTTCTTTCTTTTTGCTTTAGACATTTTTGGATGATAAGCAAAATCATCATTTTTATGTTGATTGATTTCATCGGTGTTTTTCCAAAAACCACTTCCAATTCCAGATAAATATGCAGCACCTAAAGCAGTTGTTTCCATAATTTCAGGTCGTTCTACTTGAACATCCATAATATCTGATTGAAATTGCATTAGATAGTTATTAACTGTTGCACCACCGGTCGCTTTTATTAGTTGAATAGGTTGATTTGAATCTGCAACCATAGCTTTTAAAACATCACTCACTTGATAACAAATAGATTCTAGTGTCGCTCTTGCAAGTTGACGTTCATCAGTCCCTCTAGTTAAACCAAAAATAGCCCCTTTAGCATCAGAATCCCAATAAGGAGTCCCAAGACCTACAAAAGCAGGAACGACATACACGCCTTCTGATGAATCTATTGAGTTTGCTAAAGATTCAGTTTCTGAAGCTGATTTTATAATTTTCAAACCATCTCTTAGCCATTGAACACTTGAACCACCAACAAACACGCTTCCTTCCAAGGCATATATCACTTTATCTTTAATTTTCCAAGCAATAGTTGATAACATACCATTTTTAGACTTCACGACTTTTTCGCCAGTATTCATCAATACAAAACAACCAGTGCCATAAGTAGAATTAACCATACCTTCTTCACAACATAATTGTCCAAATAAAGATGCTTGTTGATCTCCAGCTACGCCTGTAATTTTTATTTTTTCACCATAAAAACTTCTTGGAGAAGTTTCTCCAAAATACCCAGATGAATCACAGACTTCTGGCAACATACTTTTGGGAATTTCTAATATATCTAATAACTCATCATCCCATTTTAAATCATGAATATTGAATAGCAAGGTTCTAGAGGCATTAGAATAATCTGTTTTATGCTGCTGACCGGTTAGTTTATAGATAAGCCATGAATCAATGGTTCCAAAAGCAAGATCACCTTTTTTCGCTTTTTCTTTTGCGCCTTTAACATGGTCCAAAATCCACTTTATCTTTGTACCCGAAAAATATGGGTCTATTAGGAGTCCTGTTTTATCTCTAATGAGTTCTCCATAACCCTTATCTTCTATTTCATCACAAATATCTTGGCTTTGTCTTGACTGCCATACAACAGCGTTATATATAGGTTCTCCACTTGTCTTATCCCATACAACTGTTGTTTCTCTTTGATTTGTAATACCAATCGACTCTATTTGGTTAGGCAGTATATTTTTAAGAACCAAAGCCTGGGTAATGGTTGAGATGACACTCAACCATATTTCATTCGCATCTTGTTCTACCCATCCAGGTTTTGGATAATGTTGTTTTATTTCCTTATTGGCAACTGAAACTATTTTTGACTTCTTATCAAAAATCATTGCCCTTGTACTTGTTGTTCCTTGATCAATGGCTAAAACATATTTTTTCATTTTATTCCTTCTTCCTTGATGGTTTAGTAGCAATGATATTTACATTTGTATCTAAGATGTTTTCGATAATAATATCACCAATTGATATGTCTTTATCAATCATTATATGATTAATGATTTTCATGGCTTCGAATATCAACTCTTTTGGAATCGGTTTATCAGTCTTACATGAAATTCTTGGTTGATCTTCAAATGATGTTCTAACAGTTGTGGTTAATATACGTGTTGGCGCAATAAGTTCATTTTCTACATATGTTTTCCCGCGAGGACATTGATTGCCTGTTATATTCATTTCATCATCAACACTGACATGGCAACCTCTAGGGCAAACGATACATATAAATTCTTTCTTCATGATCTCACCTCTAGCTCAACTCTAATATCTCCAACTTCATTTATTTTTTCAAACGGTAACTTAATTGTCTCCATTTCTGCAGGCAAAACAAAAACTAGTTTCTTCTCAAAAATAATGTCTTCATTTTGAAAAACTTTACATATGGCTTTTTCCATTTTTTTATTAGATCTAAACGACAAAGTAATGTAGTCTTGAATAATATCCATATCAATCCTTTGCGGAGTCACATATCCTAAATTATTACCAGGGTTAAGATATATCGATTGATGAACATCTGCTTTTCCCTTATCTAAATATCTATTAACCGCTTGACCTGCGCGTTTACTCTCTAATGTAACATTATCCACTAAATCATGAACTTGAAGGGCATTACCACAGACAAACAATCCTTCAATATTGGTTTCATAGGCTTGATTGACTTTGACACTTTTAGTTCGGCTATCAATTTCAACTTTTAACTCATCTAGAAGTGTGACATCAGGAATTAATCCAATCGATAATAAAAGCGTATCCACTTCAAACTCTTTTTCAGTACCTTCTATCGGCTTAAAAGATTCATCAACTTTTGACACCTTAATCTTAGATAAGCGATTTTCATCATCACCAATAATTTCTGTCACTGTATGAGATAAATATAAGGGAATATCAAAATCATTAAGGCATTGGACAATATTTCTTGTTAATCCATTTGAGTGTGGCATAATTTCAGCCACGCCCAATACTTCTGCACCCTCTAATTTCATTCTTCTGGCCATAATTAATCCAATATCACCACTACCCAAAACAAATACTTTCTTGCCTATTAATAATCCATCAATATTTAAATATCGTTGAGCACTACCGGCTGTAATAACCCCATAAGGACGGTCACCAGGTATTGAAATCTGACCTCTAGTTCTTTCATAGGAACCTGTTGATACAACAACTGCTTTTGCCTGAAAAAACCTTATGCCATCTTTTTCACTAGAAGTTTTAACAAAAAATACATCATTTTCTTTTCTTAAACCAATCACAGTTGTATCTAATAAATAATCAATTTTTTCTTCTAAAAAAGTCTCTATAAATTGATCTGCATATTCAGGACCAGTATATTCTTCTTTAAAGACTTCCAAACCAAATCCATTATGTATACATTGGTTTAATATCCCACCAAGAAAGGTTTCTCTCTCTATGAGCAAAACATCTTTTCTGGACTGATGCGTTTCAATTGCAGCAGCTAAACCACCTGCACCTCCACCTATGACAATCACATCTTTCATCATTCATCCACCTTCGTTTCTTCTTTAAATATTTTTGATTGAGGATCATCATACTCAACATCTAAAGGTGAGATATTAAGTTCTCTAGCAATAATCTTCATTATTTTTTCTTCGCAATATCCACCTTGACATAAACCAGCACCAGCACGGACTCTCTTTTTAATACCTTTAATAGAATGTGACCCTAAAGGTCCATGAATTGCGTCAATAATTTCTTTTTCAGTTATCTTTTCACACTTACAAATAATTCTTCCATACAAATGATCTTCATCAAGTAATGCTTGTTGTTTTCTCCATGGCAAACGATGAAATTCTAATCTTGGCTCTCTTCTAGGATTGAAATCAGATTTTAGTTCAAACTCATTACCAACTCCGATAATTTCATTAACTAGATAAGGACCTATAGCAGGTGCCGCTGTTAAACCAGGTGATTCAATACCACCTAAGTAATAAAAACCTTTATTCGTTTTAGATTCTTTAATATAAAAGTCATCACAAGTTGAAGTTGAACGTATACCAGCAAATGAACGAATAATCATATTAAAAGGTATATTTTCAGCAAGTTCAACAGAATGTTCTTTTATGTACTTTAAACCTTCATCAGTGGTACTGGCTTCAAACTTATCATCAATAAATTCTGAACTTGGTCCTAGCAAAATATTGCCATGAACTTGTGGTGTGACTAAAACACCTTTTCCTTTTTCTGAAGGCAAAGGATACAAGACATGGTTTACAAAACCTTTTACACGACGATCTAAAACAAAATACTCACCTTTTCTCGGTTTGATTTTAAAAGGTGGTTCTTCAATCATCTGTCCAATATCATCACTAGCAACACCAGCAGCATTAATAACATACTTAGTTTGATATATTTCTTCTTTATTCACTTCTATTTCAAAGAAACCATTTACTTTTTTTATACTTGTAACTTGTTTATTTTTTTGAAACTCAACACCATTATTTATAGCATTTTCCATACAAGCAAAAGCGACTTCCCATGGATAAGTAACCTTAGTGGTTGGTAATGATAAGACTTTTGTGATAGATTTGGCTAAATTAGGTTCTATCTCACGGGCTTCATCACCAGTAAGAACTTCGTATTCCGGAACCATATTTTCTATAGTGGTTTTCAATAAGTTTTCAATAATAATTTCTTCTTTTTCATTATGAGCCGCAACAAAAGCCCCTGTTCTTAACAAAGGAATACTAAGTTCTTTTTCCCATGTATCATATAACTTATTACCTAAAACACTTAAAACAGCTTTTAAGCTACCAGGTTCTGGGTTATGTCCAGCGTGAATGATGGCAGAATTTGCTAAAGATTGTACATTAGCAACATCATTCTCTTTTTCTAAACATAATGTTTTGGCTTGATATTTTGATAATTCTCTTGCGACGGAACTGCCGATCACCCCCGCACCTATAATAATAAAATCATACATACTATACCTCCTGTATAAAAACAAAAGCAAAAAAATGATAAATCATTTCTTTGCTCTAATCTCATTAAATATTAACTTTTATAAATGCCATAGATCTGTATTAGATGTCGTAATTGCGATAGCACCATGTTTAAAACATAGTTCGATTTGCTTTTGTGAATTAATCAATCCACCCATCCAAACCTGACACCCTAATTTTTGTTTAATTTCATCGATTAATTCATAACAACTTGCTGGTAAAATTTCAACAAAATCTGGTCTTAATCTTTGGCCTATATCGATACTTTGATCTAAAGATATCGTATCTTTTATAAAGAAACGATAAACACCCATCACATTTCTTTTCTTACACATTTCTATCACTCTAGGTTTACTAGAAATAATTCCATCAACCTTTAATTCTTGTATTAAATAAATAGCACCATATTCATCACTTGCCAATCCTTTTATCAATTCAGAATGAATAAGAACTATTTTGTTGTTCTCCTTCATTCTTTGTACAATTGATTCAAGCTGGGCCAATTGAAAATTCATTAAAATACCAATGTTCAAATCCGATTCCAAAAATTCTCTCAATTTTTTGTGACTCGATATGGCAGGTATGACTTGTTCATTCATAAATTTCCCTCCCATATAAACAAAATGAACGAAAAAAAGGATTTTTCCTTTGTCCGTTCTCCAATCTCTAAGAAATATTAACTTTTATCTATCTTTATTATAGAATGCTTATACACAAGTGTCAAGGTAATATTAAAATGTTGTAGTGATTCTCATTATATAAATTAATTCCTTAAAATAAAAAACCTTCAAAATAGAAGGTTTCATCATTTATTTGGTTGGTATTCTAATTTCATTTAAGCTTTTGACTTCTTTTTCAAAGAAATCCATGGCTTTTCTAAGATTCTTCTTATGATATTCATAGACTTTTTCTTGGTTTAACTTAATAAACTTTTCAACATTTTCCCAATGTGCATAACCAATATTTTTTAAATCTTTATGTTTGTTGCTAAGAATGAAATAAATAAATTCTCTTCCTTTTCTTCTATGATTCTTTTTCTTTCGCTCTCCATATCTTTCTAACAAATGTTTTAAATTTTTAGCTGCTTCCATATAATCGCCTTCTTCATAATTGGCTTCCATAGATGGAACAGATATGTAATTAAAAATATCTTCTGTGTCTTCACTCTTTGTAAAAATTGATTTTACTTTTTCAATAAACCCCATATAAAAAACATCCTTTCTAAATCTATTTCCTACGATTCTTATTATCTATATAATAATACTGTTTAAGTTCTTTTGCAATGATAATAAGAAAAAAAGTTATGTTAATCATCAAATATTGTAACATCCCTGATAAAGTAAAAACAATTAAACATCAAAGTCTTTGATAGAATATTAAAATTTTATTACTTAAAATAATTATTGAACAAAATAAAAAGATCTAGCGTATATATCGCTAAATCCTCTTAATTCTAATAGGTCAGTAAAAATCACTATTCATTTGTCTCGATTAATGGAATACGTATAAAGTAATACACCAACTCCATACCACTATGCTCATAAGCTTTTACAAACGAATGATCCATCTGATAATTTTCTATGTCCATATCAAATTCTTTTAAAGCCACTCTTCTCACTTGGTTCAAGGCTTGACCAAACTCACTTTCGGTGAAACCAGGATGTTCAAACTTCAAATACTTTTGTTCAGGAATGATTCTTTCTTTAAAACCATGACTTGGATCTATTTCATAATCAACTGCTGCATCTTTTCCAAATATATAGCCTTCTTTTGTAAAAGCGCCATAACCTTCGCTAAACTTTCCTGGGATACTTGCCAATAAACCATGCAAGAAATCACAGTCTTTTCCTTCTTTTTCTAGTTGTTCCCAAAAGTCCATGTAGTTATCTACACCTTGCTTTTCTAAGTAGATAAACTTGTGTTTGGGCTTCACTTCTAGAGTCATTTTAATTTCACTGTCTTTAACCATAATAACATCTCCTTCTTTTTTGATATAATCCGGAAATAACACATCTTTTCTAAATACATACGGTATCATGCGTTTGGTTTTAATGTAGACACCAGGTGTGATTGCAAACAATTCCTTAAAAGCCCTCGAGAATGCTTCTTGTGAATTGTAACCATATTTGATTGCAACATCAATAATCCTAACCTGTTTATCTCTTAGTTCAATTGCAGCTTTTGTCAGTCTTCTTAATTGTATATAATTTCTTAGTGTCGAACCCATGTATCGTTTAAACTCTCGACTCGTATGACTAGGGCTATACCTAATAAACTCACTGACTTCATTCAAACTGACTTCGTCTTCTAATCTACCTTCTAACCAATCAATTGCCTTTTGTATATCGATCTTCATGCGCCACCTCCATAACCATCATAACAAAAACAAAGATGATTGTTTTGATTTGAAATGCTCACTTTAATCTATTGATAAGCTTTAATATATTTATTTAATAATTAGCTATTTTTTTTGCATACTTAATATCTTTTGCGGTCATTTCAACCCATGTGGGTCTAAAACCCGATGCTAGAGCTGTCTTTCTTGAAGCAATATTACTCCACGATGTACAATAAAACGGTACTTTTCCTCGTTTAATTATTTCTTTAGCCAATCTATTAACAAGTGTTTTTGCAATACTCTTATTACGATGAGTCTCTAAAACATCAATTCCGATTTGCCACATATCTAATGCATCTGTACTTGCTGCCGCAATACCAACCATATCTTCACTCTCTTTATAAATAGCTGCTATAATATCCTTTTGTGGATTATCTTTTTTATAAGACATGGCATTAATAAAACCAGGATATTTATAAAGTTCAAATACATCATCATATTCAAGAATATCTATCGCAAGTTCTTGATTGACTTCAACATCTTTATCGGGATCAAATAAGTAATATTCAGCAAAATGAGTTATACATTTATCATATGGCTTTAAAGCTTCATTGATAAAAGATACTTGAGGCATATCAAAAATTCTAAACCCATGAAATTTCTTAACCATACGTTTAGTTTCTTCTAAAAACTCTGGCTGTGTCGCAATCACTGTCGCATAACCATATTGGATTGCATGAAAAAATAATTTTTCTTTATAGTATAACTTTCTATCCTCTTTAAGTTTATGGATCACAATCTTGTCTTCTTTATCTAATAAATCTTCTTTATCACAGTTCATATCGATTGCTGATTGTTTTAAGGCAATCTCTAACATTTCTTTATATTTCATTTTATTCCCCAATTCTGATTAAAACAATGATAATTGTCTTGGTTTAATTTCATCAATATCATTAATATATTGAAAAACTTTATTAGAATCACACATAATATTATTATCTTTACAAAAAGAATGTAAGTAATGGTTTAATTCCTTTTCATTATCACTTCTAATTTCATATTTATAGCCGTATTGCTTATGATATTTTTCTTTCATTCCTATAAATAGTCGGTCCAACTGTTTGTAAAAATACCCTCGATTACCTTCCCTTAATGTTAAACCACTACCAAACCAAACAATACCTTTAACACTGACTTCTTTACATGCATCTAGTAAACTCTTTAAGTTATCTAGATCATCATTAATCCACGGAAGCAAAGGTGATATCCATACAACAGTAGGGATACCCAATTCTTTCAACTGTTTTAAAGCATTTATTCTTTCAGATGTTTTTTCAACATTTGGTTCTAACTTCAATGACAAATCATCATCAAAAGTTGTTAGAGTCATTTGAACAACCAAGCGAGCTTCTTTATGTATTTTCTTTAATAAATCAATGTCTCTTAAAAATAACGTTGATTTGGTTTGGAAAGATAAACCAAACCTGTGTTTATAAACCACTTCAAAACAAGCTCGCGTTTGGTCCAAAACTTCTTTTACATTTATATAAGGATCACTCATCGCACCAGTCTTAATCATTATTTTTTTTCTTTTCCTTGATAATTCTTCATCCAAGATTTTAGCTGCATTTTCTTTAATTTCCACATCCGAAAAAGCATGTTCTAATTGATAACATTTACTTCTTGAATCACAGTAAATACAACCATGAACACATCCCCTTGTTAGATTCATTGTGCCATTCGACAACAATATATGTTTATATTTTTTATAGTGCATACAACCTCTTTTAGAGACTTATTATTTAATTACAGACAATATTTTACTTACACTCTCTTCAACTGAACAAGAATTTAATTGAAGATCATATTCATAATCATCAAACATATGATGTTTTTTCTCTAACATCATTTCAACTGGTTTTGGCAAATGACCATTCATACGAATTTTAAATCTTTCTTTGATGACTTCTAATTCTTCAGTTACTAATACTTTATATGCATTCTCTGGCAACAAAGCTAAATGCTTTATTTCGGTAATGATATAGACAATTAATTTATCATTTGATTCCGCCAATAATTTTTGGAATTTCTTCTTGGCCATCATTTCATTTCCAGCCAGTTTCAAATAATCTTTCCCTGAATAAGTTGTAAATTCTATCTTATCTTCTAAAGCTTTTACATGGTTGATTTTCCTGTGCAACTTTCTCCAATTATACCTATAACCATTTCTTCACATCCTTTTCTATTTATTCTCTATTAATATACAATATAGTTGGTTTTTTGTAAACAATCTATCTAATAATACTTGATTCTATGGATATAAATAAAAGAGATGCCGGTCTGTCCAGCATCTCATAATGATAATAAATAATATTCCTATTTTTCTTTTTTTCTTAGTACTTTAATTAATGCATAGATAATAATTACATCTAATACAATAAATCCTAACATAAATGGATCTTGGAGTAAGCGAGAAATGAAACCTAAATTAGGTATTTTAAAAACATATTCTCCAGCAATATCATCATATGTAATATCTATTTCCTCATTTTGATTATTTACCCAATCATCATACTCGCCTTCGCCCGCATTAATCCCTTGGGTTTCATAAACGATTTCACCACCACTTTGGACAATATCAGCAACATAATGAGTTACATAAGCTTCATCCCCTAAGTCTCTGATATAGACTTTAAAAGTAATGATATCACCAACTTCAATGTTTTCTTCTTTTGTGTGTTTCACCACAATAATATCATTAACATTAATTTTAGGTTCCATACTTGGTGTTAATACCACAAAGGTTTTAAAACCAATATAATCGATGGTTTTTTCTGGAACTAGTACTTGTAAGGCTAGATAATATACAAAAAATAAAATAAAGAGATAAAAGATATAATTGGCTATTTTCTTAAAGATTTTCATCTTCAACATCGCTTTCAACTATTTTAGGTTTTCTAATCATATCATTTAGCTTTTTTTGAACAAAAATATAATGATATAAATATATAAAAAACACCTGTGAAAGAATTAACAAAATAAAACCTCTAGGAAACATCGATGTGTAATAGAATGTTCCTACAAAGTTTGCCTCATTAACAAAAACACCATAGACTTCATCTTCACTTACATTGGCAGAAGTTACACCATCATAAGTAGTTTGTAATGTCTTATCATTACGGTTTATACTAACAACTTCTTGAACCCAATTTTCTTCAATACCCATGTCGCAACAAAAAGCAATTTTGTCGCCAATAGATAATTCATCATAATTGATATCTTCAATCCTAACAATCGCTGTATATAAGGTGCCGTTTAGGTCTTGTTCAGGTAATATTGCTTCAACATATAATTTATCTAATATCCGGTAATCATAATTTCGATTCATTAAAAAAACGGACATTAAAATAGCATTTAGAATAAAAATAAATGCTAAAAAATAAAATCCGATTTTTACATAGTGCTTTTTAAAATATTTCCAACTTAATTTTAAAGCTTTAAAAATATTTCTAAATGCTTTCTTACACCATTGCTTAATTTTTAAAAGTTGTTCTTTCATAAAGTACTCCAAAATAAACTTATTCTTTTTCTTCTTGTTCCTCTTTTGTAATAATTGATTCTTTTTTCTCACGTTTGATTAATATAACGATAGCAGCAATAATACCAGCATTTACAACTATAGCAGCTATTCCAAAAGGACTTTTAAAGAACTCTGTTACATATCCTAAATAAGGAATTTTAAAACTATATAAGCCCAAAACATCATCTTCATATAAGATCCAAGTATCAACAATTGCGTCTTCATCTTCATCATGATATCTATTGGTTCTTATCACATAGTCACCTTCTGAATTTTGAGCAATGGAATTAATATAATGAGTGACAATTTCTTTTTCTCCATTATAATCAATATCAGCATAGAAAGTAATGATATCGTCTATTTCCAAATCTTCAACATCAAAATTTTTAACAATGATTAAATCGTTTACATTTAATACTGGCTCCATACTTTGTGTAATTACATTATAAGGTTTAAATCCAAATACCTTTACAGTTTGTCTTGGCATAAAAATTTCAAAAATAATGAATAGACTTAAAAAGGCCACCACTATATAGAAAAGAACCGATTTGACTAACTTATAAATCTTTTTACTTTTTACTTTATTCATTCTAAACTCCTTAAATATAAGTTACAATATAATATTTATTATAACATATTTTTAAAGAATAGAAATAGACTATTAAAAAAACACGAAAAGAAGACTTTTCGTGTTTTAAATGTAAACTATAATCTAGTCCAGCCTAGCCACCAAAACCATCCTGATCCAGGCGTAAAACTATTGGCTAAATTGCCTCTGGCTTCATATGTTTGACCATTATAAGACACTAAATCTCCAGCGACATAATCATCATAACTAGAATCATATGGAAAGACTTGTTCCCAATCTCCAGTAATAACTTCAGCCAAAGCAGTATCAACATCTCCTGTAACATCAGAAGCCCAATAAGCCAAGGTTTGACTAGTTGTAAGTGATAAAGAAAGAGCCATGAAAACAAAAATGGCTATTCTTAAGAATTTTCGTTTTTTCTTCATGGTCTCACCTCATATTTTAATAAACAAGTATATAAATTTTGCTATTAGTTGTCGGTTGTTGTTATAGTTCCTAAACTATAAGTGAATGTAACTGTAATTGTTGCACCTGAAATATCATTATAGTCAGATTGATTTGCTGGTTCACTCATCGTAATGTCAAAAGTGAAATTTTGAACAGCTGAATCTAAAGTTAAGCTACCTAAGTTTCCACTGTCTGCTGATATACTAATTAAACTATTTGCTAGAGTCGACACATCTGTTCCGCCATTATCAGCAGTGATAACCCAGGTAATGGTAATTGGAGCTGCACTAGTTGTTCCATCCAATTGTGATACTGTTCCATCTTCAGTCCATTGTACTCCATAAATAACACTAACAGAATCAACAGATCCAGAAGGGCTATTTGCTAATTGAGTAGCAGGCACCAAGTCTCCGCCTGAAGCCGTTACATCTGATAATACAAAAGAAGTTTGCACAGCGTTACCAGACCCAACAGTTACTGTACCTGTTGTTGTTCCATTTGTTGGCCCATTTACTCCATTTGCCCAATATGCAAATGTTCCTGTTGTAAATACAACTGCTAATAATACTAATAATCCTACTACTAATTTTTTTGATCTCATTTTAATTCTCCCCTTATTTTTTTTATATTTTTATTTTTTATTTAAATTACTCTTTGTTTTCCAATTCAAATAGTAATTGAAAACTAATGTTTTGTCCTTTTATAGCATTATATGCAGCGACAGAGTCTTCTACATTAACACGGCTAGGATCTAAGCCTAATTCATTTGCTTCTACTTCATCAATTGGTTCAATTAATCTTACTACCAATGTTATGGTGATTGTATCGTTGAATAAATCAAGAGTTGCAACATCACCCATGGTCATTATATTAATATCAATTAAATGTGAGTATGTATCATCATCATTAATAAGTATATTGTTACTTGAAATGATTAAGTTAACTTCATTTAATAGTTCTTCAGTGACGCCTACTTGATAAGACAGTGTTACAAATTCTACATCATTGACTTGCATGACGTAACCATTTGGTACTAAAGTAACATTTTCTTGTTCAGGTGTGTTTAAATCAGTAACCACAATTTCGACGGGTTCACCGATATTAATTATTTCAACATCCGTTGATAATGTAACTTCTCGCCAATATGAGAAAGCTGATGTTGTTGTAAAAACAAAGCCTATAAACAAGAATACGACAACTGCTATAGTAATTTTGTTGTTTTTAAACATGGCATCACTCCCTTTTTTTGATCCAAGTAACTTATTAAAATCTATAAAAAAAGCCAGTACATCAAGAATGTATAATTTTCGTATACATAAAATGACAACTGGCTACCAATATTTGGCCCTATAGCTTTGCGAACTTAGATTTTTCTAAGCGTGCCTTTTACATTAAATTTTATGGAATTTTAGTAAATTTCTATTAAGTTCAAATCGATTTTACCACGTAGATAAAGCATTGTCAAATAAATCGCACAATAATTATAGTTTTTTTACGAAAACACATGAAAAGTAAATAATATTATGATTAATTGACTGATTATCTTTTCAAAATAAAACTAAGTACAAAGATTATTTAACACTAAACAAAACATCAAAATTAATTGACTGATTTGCCAATACTTTGTATTGATTAGAAGTCGGTTGATTCATAGATACTCTTAAAGTAATTACAAGGAAATATCCATCTTCACTACCTGTTAATAAATCTGTTTGAATAGAATCATATTTAACAATAGACTCTTCAAAATCGAAATTGAAAAGACTTACTAAATCTTCACTAATTTCTTCATTCCCAATCGTTAGATTTTTAACTTCATATTCAATTTCTAAATCATTTTGTACAAATACTTGGTACTCGAAGACAAACTCTTCAGTATCATTAACGCCTAATATAGACCTTTTTGGAACCAAGTTTTTATCATTATTTGTAATGAGGTTTTGGCTTAATAATTGGTGAGTTTTGACTTCTGTTAATTGAGTGATTTTTGTATCTTGATAGAATCCATACACACGTACTGATCCTATAAATACAAAAAACATCAAAACCAAGCTAAAAATTAGCTTTTTCATAGTCTTCTCTCCTATAAATGTGTTTTGAAAGGCAACTGGCTATCTCAGTGAGACCCTATAGTTTTCTGTCGCCGGATCGCTCCGGGTTTAGCTTTGTCATTCATCCACATCCATAGACAAACTACGAAATGGGATTTGACAATTAAAGAATACCATATACATTCACAAAAAGCAAATATAAAAAATATATTAAATATTTTGTCTTATTTGTTTCTTTTTGGTCAATTACTTTATTCTTGATAATTTAACTAAACGTCTATATTCCTGAATAAAACAATCTGAAAAAGATTTGGATTGTTATTTATAGTCATCTAAAACAGATTGATCTTTGCAGATAATGCGTTGTAGAAGTCTATGTAATTCCCACTTAAAAGCTATTCTAAAAATGTTGAATTCACTTGTTATTGCAGCATTATCATTGGATTTTCTTATTACTCTAAAACTCTCTTACTAGATCAAATTATAAAAATTCTAATGATATATTTTATAATACTTCTTTTACTGCTCCAAAGTCTCCTCCATTACACCATCAGTAGCTCCAAAGATGGCCAGACATAATCCCAGTAATAGTAAAGTCAATATGAAAATAAAAATCAAAAGAAATACTATTTTATGTCCCACTTATGAACTTACTTTTTAAAAGTGATCACTAATCATTGTTCAAGCCAATCTTTAAAAGTGTGACTTAAGTCTTTATCAAATAACTCCTCAACCAATAAAAAGAACTGATTTGTATTGGTTACTTGTTCACTATGGGTTAATTTTAACAACTTAATGAATGATTTTTCACTAACTTTATTCTCAAAACGATGAAGTAATACAGGTCCCTTTTTATACAATACAGAATAGGCCATTTGATCTGAACGAGAAAGGCCTTTGATAGCAGGCAATGATTCGCTGTCAGAAATGTACTTATTGATTCTAGTATTATATGTTTCTATACCAACAAAAGTTCTAATGGCCATTAAGGATGAATATTCAGCGAAGGATTCGTTTAGCCAATCCTCCCAAGAATTAACATTGGCTTTATTCCACCATAAATGTGCAATTTCATGAGCGATAGAAGGGAAATGTTTTTGAATGTCATCCTCAATTAAGTTCATAACAACCAAACCCTTGCGATTATACCCTCCACCATCAGGTCTAGGTGGCAAGGCAAAGGAAAGGTGTTTGTCTATCTTAACTTCTCCTAATATACTTTGAAAATAGTTGAAAATTTCATCAGCAACCCTATATAATTTTTTCGCGATATTTTCTTGATCCTTAAAATAATAAATTTTAATATGATCATCCCCATAAATTTCTGCATTTTTAAAAGCAAGGAATGAACAATCAATATGTGGCGAATCTTGAATTATTTTATATATATTTTGTTCTCGTGAAACTTTATAGCCATTAATAATTGTGTATTCACTCGGTATATCTATATCAATATCAAAGGTAGCTTCAGGTAAAGAAATAATCACTGGATACCAAGGAGTATATAAACCTAGTTCACAAAAGAGCTCACTGATTCGATTAACACCCCATTTTGAAATAATATTTAATTCTCCATAATAATGAAAATCTACAGATAATTTATCGTTCTTTTTTAAATCTCGCTTTAATGTTAATTTAACTCTTTTTGCTTCTAATATAAACGGACAATCTTTAGACAATTCTTCTTCAACAATAAACCCACTTATATCTGGCGAAACAATAGAATCTATAACGATATCCTTATGTGTAAGCGTCAAACCAACGGTACCTACAATTTATTATAAATAGATAGTATAATACCTTCAAGTAAATAAATTGGAGGTTTTTTTTATGAAAGTTGATCCGAGCTATCAAGCAAAGTGGTACGGAATTA
>Ga0306869_1000032_pt1 | contig 93218 bp, 93 predicted proteins | sample AntRauTorckE6833_FD_190421 | JGI IMG/M metagenome (GOLD analysis project Ga0306869, IMG submission 190421) | Saline lake microbial communities from Rauer Islands, Antarctica - Metagenome Torckler E6 #833 (v2) (version 2) | ecosystem: Environmental > Aquatic > Non-marine Saline and Alkaline >... | reverse complement strand
TTATAATGATTTGCCTATTACTTCACTTTAATTCAAAAGAAAAAAGACAATATTTCAAATGAAATATCATCTTTATATTCTATTCTTAAATATCAAAGACCCCTATCCTTGACATTCAACCTTTATTCACTTGTTTCATAATCTTCAATAATACTCATCAGTAACTCTGGATAATCTGTAATAATACCGTCAACACCTTGATCAATTAATCTTCTCATAGTATCTTCATCATTAATTGTCCAAAAATGCAAAGCGATATTTTGTTGTTGCAGGCCATGAATGATACCCCATCTATTTACATTGAAATCGCCAATCACAGGCAAATCATAAGAGAGTGGTACCTGCATTGAAGCAAATTTAGGCTTACCTCTAAAAAGTGTTGTTAAAGTATAGATATTGACAACAGAACCTATAGCACTACCATAACTCATTGATAACATGATGTCAGGATATTCCTCAACAATATATTCACTAATATCATCAAATGCTGTTGCAAGTAACACGTGATCCACTAAGTCATAAGCTTCAATTAAAGCAATGACTGCATCAGCAGTTTCACTTCTAGGCGCATCAGCATCTGCTTTAATTTCAATATTGTATAAGATATCGCTACCAAAGGTTTGAAATAATTCTTCTAGAGTTGGTAAATATACATTTGCGTCTTGCCATTCGCTTGAAGACATATCTCTATATAAATAATCTCCATTGTCTTCTTGATAAGTATAACCAAAGTTACATTGATTATATAAATCTTGATAGTCTTCTTCCCATACAACCATATCACAATTCGAATGTTGAATGGTATTACCTGTTTCATTTTGTCCGTGAATCAAGACCGGAATGCCATCCTTTGTTAATTGAACATCCATCTCTAAGACATCCACACCTAAATCAAATGAATATTGATAAGCTGCCATGGTATTGTCTGGATAAGTTCCTTTTCCTCCAGCATGTGCCATTACCAAAGGCATTCCATCCTTCGATAAAAACGGATTTGCTTTAGCATACTTTGGTTTAGGTACAAATAGTAACATCACTGATAATAACATTAGTATAATTATCGCTATGAGTAATTTTTTTCTAAACTTCATATTGTACTTCCTTTTAATGTTTTATATTATTGTATCACAAAAATGCTTTGATAACTAAAAAATATTCTTTTCCATTTTCTGATACAAGGATGACTATAATAATAACAAAATACCAATGCTAATAAGATTAAAATTTATTACCTTGGACTCATCTACAATTTTCTATAATAAAATATGTATTAATCAAATAATTTTTCAATTTCTTCCTTAAGTTTTTTGGAAATCGGCCATACATCAAATTGGGTATTTGATATAATCACATACTTTATATCATGATATAGATCTATACCACTTTCAAATGATACTCCAGCATCTTGTCCTATCATTAATGGAATAAATTTGTCATTATATTTCTTTAACCAAAGGCCCAAGCCGTAATATAAGTCATCACTTTTAATATAAGGTTGCATCATTTTCTTAAAACTTGCCTTTTCTAAGATACGGCCATTTTCTATGGCCTCCCAAAACTTATGAATATCATTGACTGTGGTGAACATCCCACCATCACCACTGCCTATAATGGGTAAAGAAAAAATATTGGTTCTATTACTCTTGGTTTTTGATAAATATCCTAAAGCGGTATTCTCAGGTAAATCATCCATTCTAAAAAAACCAGAATCCTTCATATGGGCTTTTTTAAGGATATTATCTGTAATGAACTCATGATAATTCCCACTTATTTCTTCAATAATTACTGAGAGAAAAATATATCCACTATTATTATAGTTAAACTTCTCTCCAGGTTTAAACTTCATCGGCCTAGTCGGCATGATTTTTAAGTAATCACTAGGTCTTAATAATTCATACATTGGAACATCAATAGGGTTTTCTTTTAAATCTTCATCTAGATAATCAGGCAACCCTGAAGTATGTGATAATAAATGTTCGATGGTTATTGATGAATCATAGGTATTGTATTGACCTGGTATATATTTAAAGGCGGGGTCTTTTAAATTAAGTTTCCCTTCTTCAGCCAGAAGCATAATGGCAATAGCTGTAAAAAACTTTGTTCCTGAAGCAATACCAAATTTAGTATTAATATTATTTCTTAAACCATTCACACGGTCTCTAGATCCCATTGAAACCTCTAACAATATCTTATCTTTTTCTTTTAAAGATAAAACTCCACTAAAGTTGTTTATATTTATAATATTCAACACATCTTCAAAATTTTTACTCATTTCATAGTCTCCTTCTTACTTTAAAAATCTAATTGATTATCTCACAATTCATTAATATTATTTTTTTGAAATAACAATAGATAACCACTGTAAATGGGGCTTTGCATATATTTCATTTTAAAAAAATATAGATAAATTTTATTAAAGTTGCATCAACAATCATTCAACAAAACTTTTATAAGTAATTCCATATAAATATCTATAACTTCATAAGATGGGTCGGGGTGTTGTTTCTTTTCTCCTTGCATTAAGATAAAAATTTAGATGCTATTCCAAAGTATGCCCATAAAAATACTGCGCCATAATAATAATTTTTTTCTTTTATGACCATATATAAACCAATTATAAATGAAATAGCTAAAACAATATAAAACCATAAATACTCTCGATTCATAAATAAGTCATAATCTTGTTTAACAATAAATATAGCAATATTTGCAATTAAAGCCACACTAATCCAACCCGCATAAATACTAAAAGTTGCAAAAGTTAATACATTGGCCTTAGATATTAAGGTAATCATTACTAATAAAGCAACAAGTAAGAAAATCATCACAATAGTCGATATTAATATTTTGTCATTATGCCAAGATAATAACCACAATATGTTAAAAACATTTACCGCGTTAAATAAGATTAATATTGTACTTTTGTTTTCTGTTAAGGTTTCAACTGGGTTTATAAATAATAAAACAACAAATATACCGAGCAATATATAAATGAGTCCCCAAATAGAAAAAGTAAACCCAGATGGTGTAAATAAAGTATTGTATTTACCAGAAATATCACCGGTAGTATTACCGCCTATTGGCAAAGAATTTGCCAAATAGTTAATAACCAGCATTGCTGTAAATGTCACTGCTGATAATATTTTTAAGAAAATCATATTAAAACCTCCATATATAGATAGTTTCATTATATTTCATTTAAAATCTTTTGTCATATGAATTAAAAAAGAAATCATAAAAATTTTCGATTTTTGACTTACTAGCCTTATATGATTATCTACCTTTTGTTAAAAAAAATAGAGTTATATAAATTTTTCCTTTTGCAATATATAAAAACCAAATAAAATATACTGAATAAAGGTAAACAATAGAATATACAATATAGTAAAGCCATTAAAGTCATTGATAAGTTCAACAATAATCTTATAAGGGCTAAAAATATCCCAAGAATTGAACCTTAAAAATCGCCCAATATATATTGCAATAGAAACAAGTATTGGAATGCCGATATAAAAATACATTTTTAGTCTTGGTTCTTTTAATTCTTTATAAAAATATTTGAAAGATACTAAGGCAGTTAACACACCATACATTGCACCTAGGAATATATGAAAAAAACCTAAGTAAACTTTAAAGTCTTTTAGATATAATAAACCTTGGTACAAACCTTGATCTTGCATAAAAGAATCTTGGTTTAAATAAATTAAATCCGTAATTAAATATAAACTATTGGGATAGAAAAATAGCCATAGTAAAAGTAAAAACCAATTTAAATATTTTTGATTTTTATATCTATCAAATAAATAGATTAAAACCAGTGGTATAAATGCTAAAAAAGCATTCCAAGCCAACATGAAATGAATGCCTCTTTCAGCCACAATATATACAATTATAGACAATACAGCATACAATATAAAAATAATGCCGTGTATAAACAATTGCTTTTTAGTCATCTTACCACTCCTATAATATTCAAATGAATAAACCACTAAACTTATATCAATATTTTAAACGTAAGCCACTTAATAATCAAATACTTTCTAATAAATCGGTAGTTATTGTAATAAAACTTAAAATGTTTTATACTATAAATAATTATTTAAGGAGGATCAGTATATGCCATATCAAATCTTATTTATTGATGCTGATCATACACTATTTGATTTTGATCAGTCTGAAGAAATAGCTTTTAAGAAATTATTAAAACAAATCAAACAGGAAGAACATTTTTCCACTTTATTCCCTATATATGTAAAACAAAACAGAGAAACTTGGCGTGATTTTGAAAAAGGAATCATCACCCAAGACAAACTTAAAACAGAAAGATTTCAAAGATTTATAGATACAGCTAAAATATCAGGCAATGCCAGCGAATTTGCATCTATTTTTACCAAACACTTGGCAGATGCATCTATATTATACGAAGGCGCTTATGATATCATAGAAAAACTATCAAAGAAATACCGACTGGTTATTGTCACTAATGGTTTAAAAGATGTCCAAACCAAACGCATCGGACAATCAACCATCTCTCCGCTCATAGAAGCCCTTGTTATATCTGATGAAATTGGTATTTCAAAACCTAACCCAAAAATCATAGACCATGCATTGGATTTAATTAATCATTCAAAAAGAGATGATGTTGTGATTATAGGTGATAGCTTAACTTCCGATATCCAATGTGGATTTAATGCTGGTATTGATACCATTTGGTATAATCCAAAGCAATTAAACAATACCTTAGATAGAGAACCTACTCATACTATTTCAGATTTAAAGGAATTACTACAAATATTATAATACAACATATTGTCTATCCAATATGTTGTATTTTTTTATATAATCATTTAACTATTTAATGACTTTTATCATCTTAATATGGTCTATCTCTGCTTCTTGGAATATCTCGCCTTCTGGCACATATCCTCTTTTTAAATAAAAATCTTTAACATACAATTGTGCATGAAGAACAAGTTCTTTATTATTGTTATCTATTGCATATGCTTCTATCTTGTTCATGATGGCTGAGGCAACACCTTGTTTTCTATACTTTTTGAGAGTCGCAACACGCCCTACTTTATTTTTATATAATCTGGCAGCGCCTACTGGTAAATCATCTATATAAGCAACAAAAAGAATCGATGAGCCATCTAAGCCATCAAATTCTATTTCATAATCAATTTCTTGTTCAACAACAAAAACCATACCTCTAACATAAAAATTATCGGTTATTTCTTTTTGTGTTTTAGCGACTACAACTCTCATATAAACTTCCTTTTCTTTTAGTTATATAAATTTCAGATTTACATATATAATCCACTAAAAAAATATTAATAAAACATTATGGTTCTTAAAGTGATATATCAAACACGAGCACCAAATGGCAATAATGACAAAGACGTTAATTTAAAACATTGTTTTGCAAAAGGAATACCAATAATAGTTATAAATAAAATACCACCTAAAATTGCATATCCGACTGCAATTTCCCATCCAAAGAAAATTAGCCATATGACATTAGCGATTGGATGTGAATCAAAATTAGTTTGAACAGTTTTCCCAAAAGGAAAGAGTGTAAAAGATCCAATTTTAAAACATTGTAGTCCAAACGGTATCCCAATAATGGTAATGCACCACAACACACCTACTAGAATCCACAATACAAATGATAAAAAGCCAACAATAACAAACCAAAGAACATTTCCTAAGAAATTCATTAATAATCTCCTCACAAATATTTTATTATATTTATAATAAATAAGATCAATTTACTACTTCAAGTTAATTATATCATAGCAACTCAAAGAGTTGTATACCAGCTAAGTTTATTCTCAAAAAACTCTTATGTACAAAAAGGCTGCAGGCCGTTAGCGCAAATTTATATCATATAAAAAAACAAGCCACAACGGCTTGTTTTAATTCTATAGTGGCAGGGGTGACAGGATTCGAACCCGTACTAACGGTGTTGGAGACCGATAATCAGTTCAAAAATATATTTTCAGTTTATAAGGAAACGTTATTTTTATAACTTATAAAAATCTTCAAAAATATTATTATTCAAAATTGTATTGATCATTAAAGGAAGAAGGAAAAACCTCTACTTTATAATACTCTATTTGCCTATAAAACATTTGAAAAATTGGAATAATAACTTCCTCTTCTAAATTCCACCTAAACTTTAAGTGAACATCTTTATATGGAGAATCAATCATTGAATTGATAATTTTGTTATATTTATCATCACCATAAATTTTTAGAAGATGCGCCTTGAATTTAGATGCATATTTTAAATATGTATCAATAGAAACTGTAAACGTTAAGATCCGACCATATGCATCGACCTTCCCATGGTCTTTTCCGATTTTTAATGCTTCATAAATTACCGGATACATATTAGTAAACGCAACAGGGTCTCCTTCTTCATCTAATATACGATGTATATCTGAGATCATTGATTCTATATCACTCTTAACCAAGTTCATTAATTCTTCATACATTGATGACTCAAAATTATATTCATACATCACACCATTCATTGTATCTACATAGAAAATATTTCTAATGCTTCTGGCCTCTGAACAACCGTGACAGTCATCATCAAAATATGAAAAGGATCTTTCTTCAAGGACATTGATATAATAGTTTGAATCAACATATTTATACTGATAAACTGTTTCCGAGTTTTCAGATAAATATATGCCATACGTCTCTGAATCAACTTCATATTCATTGACTAAATTTAACTCGTTCATCTGTTCTATGAACACTAGTGCATCTTTTTCTAGTTGACTTGTACAACTTATAAATAATAATATTTGTAATAGTATAATAATCATAATAATTGGTTTTTTCATATGACTAAATCTCCTTTATTTTATTACTACATCACCATAAGGTATCCACACTTGATACCATTTCGGATAATTCCTTTCATATAGCGCATAAGTTCCCTGTCTGAAACTTGACTTAACAAATTTATATGATGGGTATCCCAATTTCTTCGTGCCTATTTCACCATATAGATGATTATAATTTTCTCTATGTGTAGATAGTATATCCCAATTGTTCTTAAAAATCCACCAAGCGTCAGATTGAGCTTTCCCAATTATTAATGAGTAATGGGCAGTCCCTGCAACATTTAGATTATAATATAGTCCGATTGCTGGCGTTTCATTTATATATGCGGATGTTTCTTCCAAATAATAATCATCACCCATATAACTACTTAAGTCAGACATAAAATCTCCTGGCCAAGTTCCAACAAAACTTATGCCTAGTGGAAAACTTTGTCCCTCTGTAGTCCAATCCATCTCTTCTCTCATTGAATCAAGTTCATCATCACTATTATTACTTTTTGCTAAATTTGTAAGACCAGAAAAATCATAAGTATAGACCATATTAATTCCTGCTTGAGGTCCACAATCTGTTGTAGATCCTTGATATCTAGTGTAGATTGAGTATTCCCCGAAATTTCCATCATTATCTTCCAAATCATCTGCAAGTGAAACTAAAACGGTAAAATTCGGAAAAGTTTCATCATCAATATCCTCATAAATATGGTAAACATCCTCATCAAAAACTGCTTCTCCTGCAATGGAACCTCTTTCTGGAGTATTAACTGAATTCGGAATAAACCCTCCATCAACTTTCTTATAATAACTATTTCCAAATAAATATGTTTTTGCAGTATAGTCAATAATTGGACTCACTTCTGTTGTATTTAATTCAACCAAATTCAAGTCCTCACCAACCACCAAGTATCCTTTATCAAACCTGATAATATATGCATAACCATTATCATCAATATCATATAAAACTTTATAATCTCTAAATTCTGAAACATCCCACTCAATACCAAATTCATCAAAATATGCATCTTTCATTACAGATATATTCTCATTTATAAATGAAACTAATTCTGCCTCTGATTGTATATTTAAACTACTTACTCCAAGCAAAGCAAACAATGATGTAATCAAAACAATAAATTTATTTACCATTTTACAAACCATCCTTTCTCTTTCACTTTTAAAAACCAATTATTAGATTATTATGCACACCAAATTATATCAACTCTACAATAAAAAAACATGGCCTATATGGCGTACTTTTAAAAAAAATGTAATCAGCAAAGTTTTAAAATATTTAAATGTAGATATATACTTATTAATAATATATGTATTATTTTAAAATATATTAGAAAGTACCATACTTAAGACAAAAATATTAAAGATTCAACGTAGGTCAAACTATTTGATAAAATACAAGTTGGCAGCTTAAAATGAAATTTTAACAATAATTAGTGACAAAGCCCCATAAAAAAAGCAATCTCAACTTTGTTCATAAATACACTACTTTATTTATGTTTAAATTAATATATTTTAAAAAAAAGAAGCGTTTTATCGCTTCTTTTGGTCGTTTATTGGCAGGGGTGACAGGATTCGAACCCGTACTAACGGTGTTGGAGACCGGTGTGCTACCGTTGACACCACACCCCTAAATTAGCCAAGTAACATTATCTAATATTTTGGCTAAATAGTCAAGTTTTTTTATTTATTTTCTTGTTTTGATTTGATAATTTTTCTTCTAGAGAACTCTTCTCTTTCTCTTTCTTCTAATGTGTCTCTAATATATTTAATCTTAGTCTGATAGTCAGGAATAACAATATTCTTTAATGCATTGGCTCTTTTTCTAGCTTTTCTGATTGCATCTGCTAAACGGTATAAGGCATTATCAACTTCTGCTAATACGAGTATTAAACCTCTTACTTTTAAGAAACTTTTATAAGCATAGTCAAATTTTGTATTGGTATTAGAGATACCATATTTTAAAGAAACTTTTTCTTCATCATAAAGGACTTTAGGTATTTCAACCCCCATAACTGAACGATATGTAATATCTAAATTATTGTCAATCGGGATTGATTTCGAGATATCATCAATTACACCTAAGGTAATGTTGGCTTCTTGTAAAGTGAAATATGCTTTCTTAAAAATGTCCGCTATTTCATCTCTTAAATTACGAACTTTTTCAATTTGATCCATCATCTCGCGAATCAAAATATTTCTCTTTTTATCCATCAACTCATAACCTAGTTGTGCTAGTTTGATTGACTTATTTAATGCTAATAAGTTTCCTTTAGTTGGAAAAACTTGTTTATTAGCCATTTTTATTTACCCTCTTTTTTTAACTCATTAATTATAACTTGATCCTCAATATTAAAGAAGTTAATAGCGTCTTCATGATCATAGAATCTATTAAGAACCATTTCATCTGTTCTATCTAACTCTTCTTTAGGCATCGTTGATAATAAACGCCAACCTAAATCTAAAGTATCTGATATACTTCTATTTTTGTGGCCTTGTGAAATAAAATGCTCTTCAAATAATCTACCAAATTGCATGTATTGTCTATCTATAGGACTGAGTTCATCTTCACCAATAACAGATGCTAAACTTCTTGCATCCATAACTCTCGCATAAGATGCAAACAATTGATTCATCAATGGTTGATGATCTTCTCTAGTATATCCAGAACCAATACCATCTTTCATTAAACGTGATAATGATGGTAAGACACCAATAGGTGGATAAATACCTCTTTGATGTAACTCTCTATCTAAAACAATTTGTCCTTCAGTAATATAACCAGTTAAATCCGGAATAGGATGAGTGATATCATCATTAGGCATAGATAAAATAGGGATTTGAGTAATAGAACCCTTAGCTGATTTAATAATACCTGCTCTTTCAAATAATGATGCCAAGTCAGAATATAAGTATCCAGGATATCCTTTACGTCCAGGAATTTCACCTTTACTTGAAGAAAACTCTCTTAAAGCTTCACAATAAGCTGTCATATCAGTCATTACCACCAATACATGCGTATCTTTTTCGTAAGCTAAATATTCTGCAGCGGTTAAAGCACATCTTGGTGTTAATATTCTTTCAATGATTGGATCATCCGCTAGATTTAAATACATAGCAACTTTATCAGAAACACCTGCTTCTTCAAAAGATCTTTTAAAGTAATTTGCAACATCATTGGTAACACCCATAGCAGCAAATATTATTGCGAATTTTTCTTTTCTTTGGTCAGATAATTTTGCTTGATTCACAATTTGTACTGCCAAATCATTGTGAGGCATACCAGAACCAGAAAAAATCGGTAATTTTTGACCACGAATTAATGTGGTTAATCCATCAATACTTGATATACCTGTATTAATATAATCTCTAGGATATACCCTAGCTACAGGATTTAAAGCCGATCCATTTATATCAAAAGAACGATCAACATAAACTGGTCCTAAATCATCAATTGGTTCCGCAAGGCCATTAAAAACCCTACCCAATATGTTCTCAGATAAACCAATTTCCATTGGTCGACCTAAAAATTTGATAGTTGTATTTCTTAAAGATAAATCTTGGGTTCCTTCAAAAACAAGGATGGCCACTAAATCACCATTAATCTCTACAACACGACCATGTCTTGTTGTTCCATTATCTAATTTTATTTCTACTATTTCTTCATAAGAAATACCCTTAACATGATTTAAAAATATTAAAGGCCCATTGATTTCTTTTAAACCTATATATTGTAAATTCACAAGTGACCTCCTCTACTTAATTGAATGAAATGCTTCATCAATCATTTTGTAGTAATTATCAAATAACACCAATTGGTCGTTTGGTATATCATATTTTACTTTAATCACTTTTTCAAAAATATTAGTTTTTAACAATAAACTAAAAGCTTTACCTTGTTCAATAACTCTTTCTGCCTCTTTTTTAAGATAAAGAATTAAATTCATCATCATTAATTGTTTTTCTAACGGCACAAAAGTATCTTCTTTATGGAAGGCATTCTGTTGTAAGAAACCAACACGAATAACACGTGCAATTTCTAAAACAAGTTTTTGATTATCTGGCAAAACATCTTTACCAATTAACTTCACGATTTCCATTAGCTTATTTTCTTCAGCCAATATCTTAATGAATTGCTGTCTTTCTTCTAAAAATTCAACACCAACGTTTTTGTTGTACCATTTTGATAAATCGTTAATATATTCAGAATAAGATAAATTCCAATTAATGGCTGCATAATGTCTTGAATAAGCAAGTTCTTTATCCAATGCCCAAAAACAACGTACAAAACGTTTAGTATTTTGAGTGACTGGTTCAGAAAAGTCAGCCCCTTGAGGTGATATTGCCCCAATAATTGATACTGATCCTTTATTATCACTCAATGTATTCATATAACCTGCACGTTCATAAAACTGTGCAATCCTACTTGGTAAATAAGCAGGGAATCCTTCTTCAGCAGGCATTTCTTCCAAACGTCCACTGATTTCTCTTAAGGCTTCAGCCCAACGACTTGTTGAATCAGCCATTACAGCTACATGATACCCCATATCTCTATAGTATTCAGCAATTGCAACTCCAGTATAAATACTAGCTTCCCTTGCTGCAACAGGCATATTTGAAGTGTTTGCAACTAAAACTGTTCTTTCAATTAAAGGTCTGTTTGATTTTGGATCAATTAATTCAGAGAATTCTTCCAATGTTTGAGTCATCTCATTACCACGTTCACCACAACCAACATAAACAATGATATCTGCATCACACCACTTTGCAAATTGATGTTGCATCATGGTTTTACCAGTACCAAAGCCCCCAGGAACACCTGCAGTACCACCCTTAGCAATAGGGAATAATGTATCAATAACCCTTTGTCCACTGACAAGTGGAATTGATAAAGGCAACCTATCTTTGGTTGGCCTTGGTTTTTTAATTGGCCAACGTTGAATCATATTTAATTTAAGTTCATTGCCATATTTATCTTCGACAATAACCAATGTATCTTTAAGTTTATAAGACCCATCTTTTTTGACTTCTTTAACAACACCTTCAATACCCTTAGGCACCAAAAGACGATGTGTAACTAAAGATGTTTCTTCTACCTCACCAAAAACTTGACCAAATGTTATTGTATCGCCCTTTTTAACCAATAAGTGGGCTTCCCATTCTTTTTCATAATCTAGGATTTCAACATTGGTACCAGCCTTGATAAACTGTCCATCTTTTTCATATATTTTGTTTAATGGTCGTTGTATACCGTCAAAGATATTCGTTAACAATCCAGGTCCTAATGTAACTGAAATAGGTTCACCAGTAGAAATAATTTCTTCTCCAGGTTTAAGACCTACAGTTGATTCATAAACTTGAATAACTGTAAAATCTTCGCTGATAGAAATAACTTCACCAAGTAACTTATCTTCACCTACAAAAACCATTTCCATAATCTGGAAATCCGTTGCATTCTTAACTTTTATTACTGGACCATTAATTGAATAAACTTTATTCATAAAAACACCTCTTTATTGACTTGCTGCTAATTTTGAATGTTCATATAACCATTGTCTTTTTTGTTCTAGTCTTGTGTCAATCGTTTGATCAGTCATCACGCCAAGTTTAAAACATAAGACAGAAAACCCACCAATTTCAATTTCAGAAATTTCCTTGATAGTATAAGAACCATCATAGTTATCTTCAATGATTTTTTTCATTGTCTCATCATTTTTCATAATTCTGAATTCAACTTTTTCAGTACAAAAATCAGAACCAATATTCTTGATCTGCTTTTTCATTAAAGTTGCGTATTTCTTCGTTTTATGAAAACCAGATAATTTATCATGAACTTCATTGATAATCGAGCTCAATAATTGACTTCTTTTTTCCATGATATCTTTTGAATATTCTGTTTTCACTTTATTCATTTCCGCAGAAAAATCAGAATTTAATTCACTGAGTTCGATATCCAAACCTCTAAAAATCTTATTATGAAGTTCTTTATCGACTCTTTCGACAGAACGTTTTTTTTCATTTTCTATCTCTTCTTTTAATCGATTAATCTTTTGGTCTGCTTTTTCATTAATGTATCTTGAAAAACTTCTATAAAGATCATCATTATTATAATATGGCATTATTTCACCTCACAGTTTGACGCCAATGGCATCACTTACATACTCATCAATTGATACACCAATTTTTTTACCGCCATGACGGTCAGGTATCTCAACGATTAAAGGTCTTGTTCTTTTCAACTTCAATTCTGAAATAACTTCCGGACATAAATCAACCAAATTGGTTGTGATTAACAGAATACCAACACTTTCATCATGTAAAATTTTTTCAATTTCTTGTAATACTTTTTTTCGGTCATGAACAATAACGCCTTCTATTCCTACAAGGCGCATTCCCATTAAAGTATCAATATTGTCTGTTATTAAGAAGAATTTCATTTTATCACTCTTACGATTATAGTTTATTAATAATTAAAATTGAAATTAAAAGACCGTAAATTGCAACACCTTCACCTAAGGCAACAAAGATCAATGATTTACCGAAGTTTTTCTCGTTTTCAGAGAAAGCACCAATTGCTGCTGGAGCTGCAGCTGCAACCGCAATACCTGCACCGATAGAGCCTAAACCTGTTGTTAAAGCTGCACCTAAGAACCCTAAACCTTGAGCAATTGATCCAGCAAATCCGCCAGCTGCAGTTTCAGTTTCTTCTGCTGCAAATAAACTTGTTCCGCTTAATTGCCATACGAATACAAATAAAATTAACGCAAAGAATAAAGATATATGTGTATATAATCTTTTTCTCGTTGATTTTAAAGTTGTTTTTCCTGAAAACACTTTAACCAAAGGTAATACAATTAATCCCACCATTACTAATGGTACTATAATTTCTAAAACACTTAACATTGTCATATCCTCCTAAAATTACTCATTATATTTGAAAGGAATACCATTTCCTTCAAAGTACCTTGAAAACATCTCATAAAACTCTAATCTTAAAACCTGAATACCTACAATTAGTCCTTCAAGCCCCATTACAAATAAATTACCTAAAATAAATACTAATGTTGTTGCAACTGGTCCACTCATCATTCCCATCAATGAGAAGACAACCAACATCATTCCTGCATGTGATAATACGAATCCACCAACACGTAAGAAAGACATTGTATTTGTGATATATGATAAGACAGTTTCAAAGGTTTCAAAAAATGCTTCTACAAAGAAACCACCAAAACCATCCGGAAATAATTTATGTCCTTCAATCAATCTTTCTAAAGGCTCTTTAAATAAGATTAATACCAATGGCAATACCGCAAAAGGAATCATAAATAAAGGTTGTAATAAACTAAAATCTGTTAAAAACATAAAAGCTGCTGCCGCTAGAACAAAAGCGTAGAATACAAAGCCAGCCACACCATTTGGTGAAAAGAATGCTTGCGCATAATGTTTCCTTTTCAAAGCTGTTCGTATGTTTAATAACATTGTCGTTAAAATAATAATTGACCCTAGAACAACCGTTCCAATGAGAAGTGTCATTGTAAAATCTGCATCCATAACATGGAATGGCAAGAACGAAATGCCCAGGGACTCATATATTGGAGCAATAATCCCATGCTCCCCGAAAACGGAATCAAATATTAAACCAAAGAATGCTGAAGAAATACCAATTCGTATTCCAACCCCTGCAAGTTTCATACCTTTCCATTTTAATAAACCAAAACTTAGTAATGCTAATAATAAACCTTGACCCACATCGCCAAACATAATCCCAAATAGCAAACTATAGGTAATAGCAACGATTGATGTTGGATCCATATCTTTATAACTTGGTACACCATACATTTCAACAAACATACCAAATGGTTTTGTAAACCAATTGTTTTTAAGTTTTGTTGGTGGTGTTAAACGTTTATCTGAATCTGCAGGTCTAATTTCTACATTAACGTTTTCTAATCTAGAAAAGTATTCTTTTAATTCATCGGCTCTTTCTTTTTCAATAAAACCATTAATATTAAATTTATCACCTAAACCTACTACATATTTCTTTGCTTCATAAACTCTTTCTAAAAATAATAACTCGCTTTTCATTTCCTTAAGTTCATGAAGGTTTTCGTTTAATATTAAATCAGTTTCTTCTTTAATATTTTTTAAGTTCTTTTCCGCAACATCTAACTCCATTTGTAAAGTTTCATGTGCAGAGATTGGTGTCCCATGAACGAAATCAGGAATATGAATTCTATCAAAGAATAATGATGAGAAGATATTGTCTATTTCTCTTTCATTATCATTGGTTGTAATATATATACACCAACAATATCCTTTATCAACCCTTAAAGATTGAAAAATAAATTGCTTAGAACTATAAAAATTCAATTTTTCCAAACTATCAACAGGTATTCTACCAACTCTGGCATTTAAATAATCCGTTGAAAATAAATCATCCAATGAAATCTCTAAATTTTCTATATCCTTAATTTGATTTAAAGCATCACTGTATTTCTTAATTAACGCTTCAGCATCTTTTCGCTGGTTGTATAATTTTTGAATCTTATCATGAGTGGTATGGATATACTCTCTCATGTTATCCAGCGTATGTTCTATTGAATTCACACCAATGGTTGGTAACTCAATATTATTTTCTTTTTCTATATCTTCTAATTCTTTTAAAATAATATTACAAGGATTTTCTGTTGAATAAGATGTTAAACCATGAACCTTATCGACGATTTCACTCGCGATAACTGGGTGAATATAATCCACCAACACAAATTTTTCAAGCACCTTATCCAAGTTCTTATTACTCGAAGTAATATTAAATAAATTTAATTTTGCAATCGCCATAAATCCACCTCAATATATAAGCATACGTTTAATATCAGCTTTACTAATATCATATCTTATACCTTCAATAATATTAAAAATATTTGCCTGTTCAATTTCATTTAAAAAGATAAATACAGTATAAACTATTGCAGGTACTGAAGAAAAATACATATACCTTTTGGCTAAATGATATTTGATTCGTTCTGCTTGATATTCAATATAAACATAATCATCTTCATCAATAAAATCAGCATACTGTGATTTTTCAATTGTTAATAATACATCATTTGGATTCTCAAGATTAATCAACTCTTCTAATTGAGACTTACTCATTCGAATGTTTTCAGTAATCATTGCTTTCCAAATCTCTTCTTTATCAGCATCATAGAATTTTTTCAAACGATAAATTTTTATGACATTGTCAATTTCAACCTTCGTTTGATAAATATCCATTAATTGTCTTTTTACTTTACCTTTAAAATATTTTTGTATTCGTTCAATCACAATATTATGATACATAGCCATCATTTCATGTTCAATGTCTGCGTATTTAATCATCATCGGATCATCATGATAATAAGGTTGTAATATTTCATAATATCTAGTGTCTTTTAAGTTATATAATAAATCACGAAAAGCAAGAGATTTAGTCACCTCTTCTATATTAAAACTAGCATGCTGTTTAAAAAAAAGAGGCAAGTCTCTTACTGAAGACTTCATATCGCCTGATATCACAGCTCTTAAACTAGCTAAAACAATTTCTATCTCTCTTTTGATCATATCCAATTCATAAAACTTACGGTCTTTTGTACTTACAAAACTTACAATTTTAGCAACATTAAAAAAATAACTTTTTCTAATTAAATCTTCTAATTGACCGCGATGTAATGAATGATCAAATACCTCATCTAAAGTATTTGAATATTTATCATTTTTCTTTAAATATCCAACAATTTCAGAAATTTGATTAAATTTTAATAACTCTTCATAATCCTCAGGTTTTAAACGATGCGAATACATCGCCTTTGCTTTAGATATGACAGCGTTCCCAGCAAAATTCACCTTACTCATCCTTTACATCAAAATTAACACAAAACTCATAAAGCGAATCTTCCCATTCTTGTCGATGCTTGTCAAAAACCATTTCTATTTCCTTAATAGAAATTTCGTAACGGTCTTTCGCTCTATCTTCAGCTTCAGAAATTGCTTTATCTATTTCTTTTTTTCTTCTTGAGTAAATTTCGTCAGCTTCTGCTTGATATTTTTTTTCTATTTCTTGACGTTTTTCTCGAACATAAGCGCCGATTTTACTTTTTTCGTTTTCAAGTGCTTCTATTTCTTGTCTTTTCTTCTTATCAAGTTCGATTACATCTCGAATTAAATTTTCCATCGATTCACCTCTTTACTACTGTATGTCTATTTTATTATAACAATATGCCTATTTTATTATAACGCTATAAATATATTTTTCAAGTAATTTTTGTAAGTAATCATATTTCATAAAAAAAAGCCCTTATTGGGCTCTACTTATCGGACTCAATATCAAATTTATCTATTTCGTAATCTGTGCTTTTTAGGGCTTGTTGTATCACTCTTTCAGAAATATACCCTTCATATGATACTGTACAGTCTTCTTGCGACACAGATACATTCTTAACGCCATAAATATTACTAAATATTTTAGTTAACTCTTTTTCGCATCCCTTACAACAAATGCCTTTAATGTATACTTTTTTCATTTGAATCCCATCCTTATATATTACTAATATATACATATTATAATACTAATAAAAATGACTGTCAATTTATTAGCAAAAACAAAATCAAATATTATTTGAACAGTAAATTAGCCTGTCATCAAACTCACTAAAAAAAACATAGACCGGGATTTATAATTGTGAATATTAATAACATATAAAAAATGTTTTTATTTTTTTCGTGTTTATTGATTTCTTCTTATTTATCGCTGGTGTGAGCGGGCTTATAAGCATAATGTTTAATTTAGCAAACAATAATCCAACTGATTTAAACCAAGTAATCGCTTATATTGCATTTATTTTTATTGGTAATTATGCGTTTTTCAAAACACTAGAAATAACAACCCGCAATAAGTAGATTTTGATAATATAAAAAGACTCTCCAGTCGTTGGATGAGCCTCTTTTTTTAAAAAGCAATATAATCTATCATTGTTCTCGTTCTTTCTAATCCAAATCCTATTTAAAATAAAAAAATCAGCTTAAGCTGATTAATAAAAAGATGGTGGAGGGGGACGGTTTCGAACCGCCGAACCCGATGGGAGCAGATTTACAGTCTGCCGCGTTTAGCCTCTTCGCTACCCCTCCATATTTTTACGCTATTACATTATAACAAAACAAAAATTAAAAAGCAAGATAAAATATCCTTAAATTTCAAAAAATTATCAAATCATAAAGTTGAATTTATAAATACAAAGAAACTAGGTCAAAAGACCTAGTTTGAATGATTCATAATCAACGGTATTAACATTTCATCTTTGGTTAATCCAGCATGTGTCGCTTTATGCGGAGTTTTACCAGCTAAATGAAAAGCATACTTATCGATTGCTATCGAGAAATAATCACCTAAATATTCTCTAAACCTAGGATGTGGTTTCCCTTTTCCAAATAATTTCATGTCTATTAAGTCATTGCTGTTGTATAAAACAAATTTATCTCTAAATAAATCATTAAATACTTCAGGAAACTTATCCATATATTCATCTTTAACATAAAAAGCAGTTGCCCTTGCTTCTATAGCAGGTTTTTGTTCAAGCATGTCTGTGAGTTCTTTATATTCAAAAATAGGTACTGGTTCGATATCGATTTGTCCATGATCAGAAGTCACAATAATTAAAGTATCTTCATCAACTGATTTAAACAAATGTTCCATGGCTTGATTAACTTGATTGATTTCATCTTTAACTTCTTTTGAAGTCGTTCCGAAATCATGTAGTTTTGAATCCACTTGATCCCAATACATATAAACAAAATGATTATTTTTATCACTGATAATATCTAAACACGTATCAACTTGTTTACCTATAGTATCATGATCTTCTTGTTTGAATTTCGGGAAAATTTCGTGTGTTAATACTTCATTATTTTTTTGTTCAATCAATTCATAAATACTTGTCTTTTTTACAAATTTTTCAGAAACATCGTATCCAAAGACATAACTATCATCATAATAGTCTTTGTTTTGGAAGAAAACAACATGTCTATCTTCTTCTTTAACGAACTGTTGCCAACCAACCCAAGCTGTTCTCACAGGTGGTAAACCAGTTAAAGCGGAAGTTGTCGCGGCTGTTGTTGTTGAAGGAAAAACAGTTGTTAAAATATCTCTTTGGTGATTGATTAAAAAATCAGCTTGATCTTGATGCTTTTTAAGTATTTCTGAACCCATAGCATCCACTAAAACAAAAATCACATTTCTAGGTTTTTTTTCAAATTGTCCATCCAAAGTTTCAATGCTTTTGTAACCTAAATCAACACCATAATATTTTAAAATAGATGAAGATATGTTTAATAAAGAATGATCATAATCTGGAAAAACTAAATTTTTATTCACTAAATAACCTCCCTGGTTTTTGGTCTAAATTTCACTTTAGAATACAAGTAGGCCCCTAAGAAAGCAGCCAATACATTACTTAATAACATTGAATACCATACACCTTCTGGTCCTAGTTTTAAAACATACATTGCGATTAATACAAATGGTAATCTAAATATCCATAATCTCACAATGGCTAAAACAAAAGAATATTTTGTTTCTCCACTACCTTGGAAAGTATTTAAATAAGTTTGGAATAATGCCATTAGCGGTAAACCTAAGCCGATATAGAGTGTATAAGTTGCTGCATGTCTAATTGCGTCTTGGTCCTCACTAAATATTTTAACAATTGGAACTCTAAAAGGCAAGATGATTGCGACACCAATTATCATCATAATGACACCAAGCGCCATGCCTTGCCTAACAGTACTCTTAGCTCTATCAACATTACCAGCCCCAACATTCTGGGCAATATAGATAGCCACAATGGTTGATACGGCAGAAACCGGGAACATAATCAATGAATTGATTCTATTTCCTATATAAAAGGCTGCTGATACTTCTTGCCCAAATGAAAAAATCAAGAAATTTAATATAACAAAGCCAATGGCCTGAATTGATTGGCCTAAAGATGCAGGTATTCCAATATGGAATATATCTTGAATAACCACTTTATTTAATTGATTAATTTTAAATTTAACACTAATGCCTGTTTTGGGTTTAACCAAGTAATAAATCATGGCAGGTATTAATACAACCTGAGCAACCACAGTTGCAATTGCGGCACCCTCAATACCCATTCCTAATTGTAAGACCAATATAGGGGTCAAGATCATATTTAAAAACAAACCTGCTGCACTTATTATCACAGGTGTTAAAGTATCTCCTGTGGCTCTTCTAATGGCTTGGAAAGCAAAACTCAAAAAGAGAATTGGCAATTCAAAACTTCTAATCCTTAAATAAGTGATTGCATATCTATAAACTGTGTCATTATCATTGGCAACTGTGCTTAGTATTTGTGGTGCAAACACAAAGGCTAAAATATTAAAAAGAACTCCTAAGCCTAAGGCAATAAATAAGGTATTATTGGCAAACTTCTTTGCATTGACCAAATCGCCTTTTCCGACATATTGTCCAACCAAAGCATTACCAGCCACACTAAGACCCATACCAAATGATATAAAAACAAAAAAGATTGGCCACGTTAATGAAACAGCACTTTGCATAGCAGTGGCTATTGAAGCAGTTTCATCACCATTAATATATTCACCTGGAAATCTTCCTAAGAATATCCCGTCTACAATATCATGTAGAGTTTTAAGTATATTGACTAAAAACACCGGAAAGCTTAAATATAGCAAACCTTTCCATATAGGTTTTTGATTTAATATTAAGTTTGTTTTCTTATCTGAAGTAGGAGTCATCTAAAAACCTCAATCCAAAAAAATGGCGCACTTTACAGTGCGCATATATTGCAAGTCATTGCATAAAAAACATTATGGTGCCGAAAGCAGGAATTGAACCCGCAACCTACTGATTACAAGTCAGTTGCTCTACCAGATTGAGCTATTTCGGCATGGTGGAGGATGACGGGCTCGAACCGCCGACCCTCTGCTTGTAAGGCAGATGCTCTCCCAGCTGAGCTAATCCTCCAAAAGTCACTCGCATAAAGATTTTACTATTTATTGTTGATTATGTCAAGAGAAAAATAGTGAAAATCTGAATTTTTAAATGAAAGCTATTTTCTTGTGATTATCCATAAGTTTTTTTATAAAAATTGTTACAATAAGTAAATCCGCACTACCCCCAAAACTCAAGCGATGATCTATGCATATCTTTGATAATTGATTCACTTCTTTCAGGTTTTTCGTTTTTAATTTACAAAACATTTTTTTTACTTTTTTATAAAAGTCTATACTCTTAGCACGTTTCAATAAATTTGTGTCTTCTATATGACATATAAAAAACACCAAAGTCTTTAAAGCATCAGTTGAATCTTTATAAATATTTAAAGCTTCTATCACATGAGGGTAACCTAATAATGCTTCACCTTTTGCACCTTTAATTTGATATTCATTGTAGGCTATTTTTCCAAAAGACACATGGTCTTTATCATCTAAATCAAAAAATATTTGTGCTGTTTCTTTAATCTTTTCAACAAAATTTTCTTCTTGATTTCTAGAGATATAATTTGCATATACAGAAATAATTAGTCCTAAATGAAAAATCAAACCTTTATAAGCGTTAACTTGATTGGTAGCTTTGAACATGGCAATTTCAGCTTGCATACCCAAAGACCTCAAGTCTTCAATATGGTGAGTAAAATCATCAATTTTTATTGAATAATTAAAAATCTTAATGAAATATGGCATAATCGCTTCTTTAGCCTTCAACATCAATCCATAATCCATATCATCATGAGAACCTGAAGTATTCTTTGTAACCAAGCCAAACTTAGGGTCTAAGTCCAACTCTATCATGATTGCTTCATCGATATAATCATTTAATAGTTTTTGATAAAAATCCAATGTCTTGTTTTCAATAAATGTGTATAGTTCATCATATGAATGGTTCTTAGAACGAATACATATGTGTGCTGGCTGACCACATATATAACATTTGCGTTTAATATTTCTTGATATTGCTTCTTGACCTTGATAAACATCAATATCTAAAAAGCGGCCCAAAGGATGACTTTCTTCAAACTTAACGCTTTCCTCTTTTACTAAATTTGCATCTTCGTTAATAGCGAATAAGTAATAGGGTCCGTCATCAGAAATATCTTTTTCCATTGCTTGATATTGAAAAGGTAATCCTTCTATATTAATGGCATTAAAAATTAAGCAGGCTAAGTAATGGTTTTTATCATTACCAGGATAATTCACTTTTAATGTCACCACAGTTTGATAAATGTCTTGTAGCTCTAAAATCCTTAAATATCTTTTTTCTCTTGCTTTTAGGATTTTATCTGATGTAGTCATCATGAACTTTTCTAAGCACATCAATCACTGTGCCATCTCTATACTCGATATGACCAATGATTTTATCATCTCTTTTTATCTTGGCTGGAACACCAGTCATGGTATGTGTTTTTTTAAGTAATTCTTTCATAGAGTAAATATTAATTTTAGAATTTGCTAGTTTTTTCATTAAATCTTTTCTATTAGGATTAATAGCAATCCCTCTTTCAGTAATTAAGATATCAACATCTTCTCCTGGAGTTGTTATGGTTGTCACTTTTTCTTTAATCATTGGAATCCTTGATTTAACCAAAGGTGAAATCACTATTGTCACATTAGCGCCTTTTGCAATATCAGCATGTCCACCAGAACCACCAATTAGGTTTCCTATAATATCAGTTGTTACATTCACATTAAAATCTAAATCTATTTCAGTAGCCCCTAATATGACAAAATCTAATTTATCCGCAATGATGTCATCTTCAAAAGGATTACCATACTTTGATGAAGACATGGCTATATGGTTTTTATTTCTATGAAATGATTTAACAGCATCTAAATCAAAACACTGAACATCATATAATTTCTTAAATAACCCTGTTTCTAACATATCAACATAAGCTTTGGTGATACCACCAGATCCAAATTCACCCTTAATATCTCTGGTTTTCATGATTTTTTCAACATAAGATACAACAGCTAATGATGTTTTTCCTGCACCCGTTTGCATTGAAAAACCATTTTTTATTAAACCGAGTTGGTCTAATAATACAGAACAATCCTTTGCAATTTTTAAACCAATAGGGTCTTTAGTGATTTGAGTTGTTCCTGAAACAATACCCTCAGCATCTCCAATACTATCAACAACTAAAACAGCATCTACATATCCACCATCAAGTTGGTATTCTTCTAGTTCATCCACTAAGTTATCAGTTACTAATACAACCTTTTCAGCATATTCTAAGTCAGGAATGGCATAGCCTAATGTACCACAAGCGTTTTTACCTATAGCACCCGTTCCATTTCCTAACTTATCCACTGTAGGACAAGCAATAAATGCCACATCTATCGGTAGATCTCCACTCTCAATGGTTCTTGCTCTTCCACCATGAGTATTCATAATTATTTTTCCCTGCAGATGACCTTCACTAATTATTTTTGCAACGTCACCATTAATATAATTTGTGTGTATATTGGTAATATTATGATTTTTAATCAAATCAACCATTCCTGTATAACTAGGAAAAATTGAACTCGGTGCAAAGTGTAACTGTTTTAAATCTAGCTTCTTAATCACTTTACACACTTCTTGAATAACCAAATCACCATTTCTTAAATGATGATGGAATGATAAAGTTTGTTTATCCTTAATAGAAAATGCTTTAAAAATTTCATCGTAACTAGATAAAAAAACAGTTTCTGACTGTCTTTTTTTCTTAGATATTAATCGTCTCTTGTGATTTTTATAATCATCACTAGAAACGAATGGTTTTAAATCATTAGGTATTTCTCTTCCTATACCATTTAACATATTCATCACCTACAATAAATCGAAATTCTTTGCTTTTTCGATGATTTTTTTCGCTTTTTCAATGACAGGTTTATCAATCATTTTTCCTTGATATTGAAAAACACCTTTATTGACTTTTTCATAAGTTTCCATAACACCTTTCGCCCATTGAATCATTTTCTTGGTTGGTGAAAAGATTTGATTAATGGTTTCTAACTGACTAGGATGAATGGCTGATTTTGCCTTCATACCCAAAGATTTGGCTTGAGAACAATCATATTCTAGCCCCTCTTGATCAGATATATCTGTAAAAGGTGTATCGATTGCAATAATTTTGTTGGCCGCTGCTGCAAAAATCACTTTTGATCTCGCGTACATGATTTCATTGCCAACAGTGGTCCTTTCTATTTCTAGTTCATTGGTTAAATCTTCAGCCCCTAATAGTAAACCTTCAACTCTTTCGTGACTGGCAATCTCATCAATTTCATTGACAGCCTTTGCCTCTTCGATTAAACAAATCAATTTTGTCTCTTTAAGATTATTTTTCTTTTCTAATAAAGATAAGGTCTTATCAATAACATATAAAGAAATCATATTTGTTTTAGGTAATAAAATATAATCAATTTTTCGTGACAATAATAGTTTTAAATCCTCTTCAATAAACAACGAATTCACAGGATTAATCCTTAAGATTATTGTTTTTGGTAAATCCTTAGTGGTCAATAGATAAGTTTCAACTAAATTTCTTGCATTGTCTTTTTCATTAATATCAACCGCATCTTCTAAATCAAATATGATGCCATCGCTCATAAAAATATCAGCGTTTTGTAACATTGATGGATTATTACCTGGAATAAATAATAGTGATCTAAACATTTTTTTTCATCCTTTTTATTGCAACAATCAAACGTGCTCTGATTGTATAATCTAGAGCACCTTTGTCTTCAATAGTAACATCAACATTTTCTACATTATGTTCTTTTAACATTTCTTCAACTGCTGCTAATATTTGATCATAAAACAAATGACCCACAATGCTGTCAATGTGAATCTTTGTTTCATCACTTTCTTTAATGGTAATAAGACAATCATTTGATTCTTTACTACCTGCTTGATATATCATATTAACCCCTCTTTCGATTGGCTTTAGCTAATACTCGATTCATTTCATTTTTTACAATCATGTATCCTTCGTCCACACCCATACCAGGTTTTGCAAGCATTTGGTCCGCTTTACAAGCAATGGCAATATTGGTTGTGATTTGAGCAGATATATTGGTTTCGTTACATGTACCACCCGAGTAAGAACCAATTCTTTTTTCATTGCAGTAAAGAATGGCTTCAACGATATTATTAACGCCACCTAAATCTGGAGTTTTAATTTGCAACATATGCCCAGCTCTTGCATCTGCAAAATCTTTGATATCTTCTAATGTATTACACCATTCATCAGCAACGATTTCTAACTTTGAATCCTTTTTTTCTAACAAATCAGTAATTTGGGCCAAATACATAATGGTATCTTCTTTATTACCAGCATCAATCGGTCCTTCAACTCTAATTTTTAATGGTTTTGCTGTTTCCTCTAAATCAATTAAGTACTCGATAATCCTAACCATATCATTATCAAAAGCAATGCCAATAGTTCCGTATACATCTACATGAATAACTGGTAAATAATCATCTCTAACTCTATATTTTAGAACTCTATTACGCATCCACTCAACATAAGCTTTTAAAAGTTCGCCTTGTCTTCCTAGTTTTTCATCAATGTTATTGATTAAACCATGAGGAATGACATCAGCTTCTTTTAAAATCATTTTATCTACACCATCGTATCTTTCATCACCACTTTGTGTGAAAATCGGTACTGGCTCATAGACATCTGAATCAATATGGTAAGACTCTCTAATCACTTCAGCCATAGTTACTTTTTTATAAGCTGAGAATGTTGATAACAAAGCTTGCGTTAAACCATATCTAATAGCTGTATGTAATCTATTGCTATTAATTTTTAAACGATCATATTTTTCGGCCAATGTTTTAAAATCTGTTAACTCTTCACCGATTAGTAAAGGTACTATATGTTCTTCTATAAAAGGGATATAATCATCTGCTAAAAACAATGGATCTCTACCACCAGTACCAGAATATTGTACTGCAGCACATTCTCCAATACCAAAATCATCGTTTTCCAGTATTAACTGTACTGAAATCGCTTCACCCTTTTGTCTAATAGTTGTAAACCCTTCAATTAAAGGGTCTCCTACATAAAACAATCCGTCTTTTTTAGCCCCTGCTTTAATGGCCTTTTGGTCATCAAAGAAAAACCCTGTGTATGCTTTAGATAGTATAACGTCTTTTATTTTCACTTGCCTGGCCTACCAATCAATTTACCTTTACTAACTGAATATACATCATCCACAGTCATTTGGAATGAAATTTTTCTTCCTTCAGAATCGGCTCTTTCTTTTATTTTTTTATAGTGGAAATCTTTAATATCTTGATCCATGGCTAAACTTCCAAACTCCAAGATACGAATTCGACCATCGTTATCTCTTGCCGGGAATATTTTACCAGCATTATATTGACTTGGCGCAAAAGGTATATCCAATAAGCCTTGTTCAAAAGCTCTTACTGTTCCAACAGCTAAATCACCTTCACCAACTTTTATAACTGCATCCATTAAACAATTAACTTCGCGTTTAATTAAATCCATTTCTTCGTTTAAATCTTCACTTCTTGTGATTCGTTGATCTTGTAACATTCTAACAATAAATTTCGATGCTTTAACCCCTAAACCATTAGCTTCCATGGTTGGAATACCCATTGATTCATGTGGCGATTTCGTAATTAATTTTGTTGCTTTCGACAAAGCAGCCACTGTAGAACTATAAGAAATTAAAGCCATGGCTTCAGCTTCATCTGCTGGGAATCCACCCATCCATTGATGGAATACAGTTGATATTTCCATATCTTCATAACCGAATTTTTTTAAGTATTCTTTAGTTTGTGAGTGCAATGAATTTACAGCCGCAACGTCTTGGATAAGGTTTCCACCCATACCGTAACCAACTGTAATATTTTTCACACCTTGTTCAGCTGCTAGTAATGCTTCAATAATCATAACTGTATTAGAAATTGAAGGTGGAACAAGTGTCCCAGTCAAAGGACCAAATGGTTCTCTATTTATCTTAACGCCCTGCTCTTCATAATAACCCACCAAACGATCACAATATTGCCAATTTCTAATAGATACTTCAAGTGGAATCGATTTAGCATAAGGAATATTATAAGATATTCCTCCACCTTCATTTGAAGTCCAACCTGCCGCATGAATAATTTCTGATAGTAATCTTGCATCAGGTGTTCCATGTCTGGCTTCTAATGGAACATTCACTGCCTCTAAAACTTGTTTACAACTCTTAACACCATGGTTAACAGCTGGAAAACCATTCAATAGCGCACGGTGTTTATCCATGGATTCATCAAGGCCTTTTTCAGCTTCAGTATAGCGATTTTGTCGTGTATAACTATCAATTGTGCTCGGTAAGAAATCTGCGCCAGCTTTTTCTAAAAATTTCAATAACTTAATGTGTTCGCCTAATTCAGGAACACCAGCTCTAGGTTGAATCAGTGTTTCTCCATGTTCTTTGGCTTTGTTTAAAACAAAGGCAAAGTTCTTATAACTCGGCACGCTTTTTAAGTACTCAACAGCTGACTCTAAATCTAATTCAGAATCATTCCCGGTTTTCCAACCACCTAAAACTTCTTCTCTCTCTTTAAAAAACTCTTTTAAATCTAGTTTCTTATTTCTTAATTTCATATTATTTAATCTAACTCCTTAAAGTTTTCTTTCATTAATTTTAATGCTAATTTCGGATTTTTTTGTGCCAATAAGCCCATCGGGGCCATGATGTATAATTGATCAACTAAAAACTCCGGATTTTCTGGTCTTAATTGTGTTTTATCATCTAGGATGTTTGTTGTTTGTTTCAAAATATCTTTTTGGTGCTTAGAGTTAATAATAACCCCGCCTGTTCCAATCACATAACGGACATTGGATAAGTCCTTACCAGATTGGTTAAAAACTTTTCCCATCGGTGTCATCACTTCATGAATTTTTCCAACATGACGATTCATTGAACGATATGCACACATTTCAGCTAAGAATTGATCAATAAATTCATCTCTATCATTATGTGGAAGCAAATGAACATTTTTATATCTTTCATTAACCTCTTTAACAATATCAATACCTCTTTCTTTATTGATAAATTCTATTTCTCTTTCTGAAAGAGATTTAACAATACCTGGTGCTGAATATCTCATACCCAAGTCACCTTCAACCGTTCTTTTTGCATACGGTTCTTCTAATCCGTGTAATACCACATCGCTACGATTGGTCGCATAACACATAGAATACATATCTGTTGTTGCACCACCAATATCAACGACAACTATATCACCAATACCTTGTTCATCTAAATAACCTTCTGATAATAGTTTAGCTGCTTCTAAAACCGCATTCGGTGTTGGTAATATTACACGATCAATATCACTTTCAATCTTTTTAATCCCTTTAGCTTCAATTATCTGTTTTAAGAAAATATTTCTTATGGTTTTTCTTGCACACTTAGGATTAAGCTTATTAATCTTAGGCATCACATTTTCACAAATATGATAGTCCATTTGATAGTGGTCAAAGATATCAATGATATCATCTTCAGCTGATTTGTTTCCAGCATAAATAACCGGTATTTTAACACCCATCTCACCAAGCAATTTTGCATTGTAGATAACATTTTCTGTGTTACCACCATCAGCACCACCTGACAACAAGACAATGTCGATATCTTCTTCTTTAATTTTTTTAACTTCTTTTCTTGTTAAGTGATGAGAAAAAACCAAATCAACCTTTGCACCGGCTCCTAAACAGACACGTTTAGCAGCTTCTACAGTTAATTCTTCAACAAGACCAATAGCGGCCATTTTTAGGCCGCCGGCTGCTGATGAACAAGCAATAACTTGATCAAATTTAATTTTCTTTCCTAATTTATCAAATAAAAGATTTAAAGCGTTATGATATCCTATACTAATGTCTTCTAAAACCGTTGTATAATGAGCAGCCGTACCTATGATTTTCTCAGAAGTAACGTCTACCGCGCATAATTTTGTAAAAGTTGATCCAAAATCCACTAATAAGTAGTTTGACATCTTATTCTCCTAAATCTTCTTTAATATCTTCTAAAGCAGCATCAATCGATGTTCCCGGTGGGTATACTCGATCAAAGCCCATCTCTTTAAAACTTTTTAATGTTTCATTAAAATCTTGTTTTCCAACAACTATGTTTCCACCAACATAAAGCAATATATCTTCAAGTCCTGATTCTATACATTTTTCTCGCATGCCTCTACAGTCAATTTCTCCATGACCATAAAGGGATGATACCATAATCAAATCTGCATCTGTTTCAATTGCAGCGTTGATAAAATCCTCTTGAGATGATAATACCCCAATGTTAATGACATTGTACCCTGAGTTGACAAGGGTATAATCAATGATTTTGTTTCCTACAGCATGTACGTCGGCGCCGATAACGCCTATTACGATTGTTTTCAAAATAATCTCCTCTTATGTAAGCGTTTTTATAACGTAAAACATTATATCATAGAACATATAAGATTTAAAGACAGAAATACAAATATTTTTACTCTTGCATAGAGAACAAAAATAATAAATCACTCAAACGATTTATAAATTTCTTGATGACGTCTAAATCCTCTCTCTCGTGTTCCTTTTCAAAAGTTATTAATCTTCTTTCAGCGCGTCTAGCAATTGTACGGCATACATCAAAATAAGCACCGGATTTTGATTTTTCACTACCAGGTAAGTAAAATTGATTTTCTAAAGGTTTCTCTTCTAACAACCTTTCAATTTTTTCTTCAAGTAACAAAACATCGTCTTCATCGATTTTATTTAAACTATCATAATGTGCTGATTTTGCCTTAGTCGCAATTAAAGAACTCATATTTTGTAAATATAGCTGAATTTGTTTAATCATGCCAATTTCAGAATAGTGATATGCCAATCCTAAAAACGAATTCAATTCATCGATAGTTCCTAGTGCTTCAAATAAAGAATCATCCTTATCATATACATCACTATTATAATTTTGCGATGTTCCTGAATCACCTTTTTTTGTTGATATTTGACTTAATTTTGTGATACTCATATTTATTCACCTTTTCTTTTAATGAGTTCTTCTACAGCAAAACTTGCGACATCTTCAGCATAAGATCCAGGCCCAAATCCTGCGTCATAACCCAATTCTTTTGCCAGTTCATGTGTAATTCTCGCACCACCGGCAATCAGTAAAACATCTTTCCTTAATCCTTCTGATTCTAATAGTTCAACTAGTTCAATTAAATTCTTTAAATGGACTTCTTTTTGTGTCACGGTCTGTGACACAAGTAATACATCCGCTTTTTCATCTCTTGCAATACGAACAAAATCTTCGTTTGTCACTTGTGAACCTAAATTAATCGCTTTAATCCCAGCATATCTTTCTAAACCGTAATGCCCATCAAAGCCCTTCATATTCATTATAGCATCAATACCCACTGTGTGAGCATCTGTTCCTGTTGATGCACCAACAAATACAAGTTCTCTATCAAAATTCTCTTCTACTAATTTCTCGATTTCTTTTTTCGATTTACTAGTTTTCTTTAACTCTACAACTTTTATTTTACTTACATCAATTTGAGCCTTAACTGCTCCATAAACAATAAAGAAAGAAAAGTTGTCACCAACGACTTCCGAGTGGACAACACTAGGATCCACTAAATTCATTTCTTTTGCAACTTCTTTTGCAGTTTGTATGGCTTTTGCAGATAAAGCCATTGGTAAAGTAAAGCTGACTTGGACTGCGCCATCATTTAAAGTATCGCCATAAGGTTTAATTTTCATTGAAATACGCCTCCAATTGATCACTGATTACATTGATATAATCATCAGATTTTTTAAATACACCGTCTAATCCTTTACCACCAGTTTCTGTTCTTTTTGTTTCTGCAAAGACTCCCTTAGCTAAAGTATTAAACATACCATCTTCAGAAATTTCTTGTAATAGTTTCTCGGCATTATCTAAAACAAGTTGTGCACGTTTTTGGATGATGCCATCTTCTTTGTAATGAATCTCTCCTACCAATGATTTCATAGAATTTTGTATCATTTGTGCATTCTTAATGGCCAAATATCTGTCTGAGATAAATGGGGTATGAATGGCTTCAGTCATCATCCCTAACAAATGAATTTTTTGTTCAGTTAAGGTTGTAACCATATTAAACATTGCATTTTGTTGATATGCCCTAAAAATATTGCCATTGATATGTTTAGTTGGTGGCATGTATTTTAAAGGTGCATTCGGAAATAATTCTCTTGCTAATTGGGCATGGGCGATTTCTAATAAGAATGAATCCTCAACATTAGGATTAATTTCAAATGCATGTCCTAGTCCCATAAGTTCTTCAGGCAAGTGTGCTTCTTTGGCAAAAGCTTCATTAATAAATTGAGAAGCCGTTACTGTATGTGCTTCTAGAACCGCATCACTTGTCGTTAAATAATTGTCTTCACCAGTATTGATGATGATACCTGAATAAGCATTTATTAATCTTGAAAAATACTGGTCAATAAATGTACGCTTCATATTGATGTCTCTAAAGATAATTCCATACATACTATCATTTAACAAAACATCTAATCTCTCAAGCGCACCCATCGCTGCTATCTCAGGCATACATAAACCAGATGCATAATTCACTAGTTTTATGTATCGTTTTTCTTCATTCCCAACTTCATCAAGCGCTTGACGCATAATCTTAAAATTTTCTTGAGTTGCATAAGTACCACCGAATCCCTCAGTGGTTTTACCAAAAGGCACATAATCCAGTAAAGATTGTCCTGTTGATCGAATAACGGCAACAATATCCGCCCCGGCTCTACCTGCTGCTTTTGCTTGAATTACATCTTCTTCAATATTACCAGTTGCGACAATCACATACAATTCAGTCTTTTTTTCACCATACTTATTAATCAAATGGCTTCTTTGCTTTCGATTATTCTCTATAAGTTCTAATTGTTGTTCATAGTATGGTTTAAGAATCTCTTTTGTTTCTTCTTTAGACACTAAATCATCAACAACCAATGGTACTTGCTGATTAAGATAGTCATTGCAAAATTCATCTAATGATAATTGACTTTGCTTTAAGGCTGATGCCATATAAACAGAAACACCTTTTGTTATGTCACCATGTTCCTTAACATCATCAACCATCCGATTAACAATTGGTACTTCAAATTTATCAACACCATCAATGCCCAATAATCTTAAAACCGTTCTTTCTACACTGACTGTAGAATGTATGTCAATCAATGATTGAATATCTTTAGCGATTTTATTTGCATACTCTCGACTTGACTTTATTGTTTCTTGATTTAATTTAAGTTTGTTCATTATATTCATCCTTTTCTACATTGATTACTTTTCTTTCTAATACTTGTGACAGTTTTTCTTTAAATGTTACTTCATCATATTCATATCCACGTGGCGAAAAAGGATTGATACACACTTGTCTGATATCAATAGAATTCGTAACAAATACTCTTGTATTTAATTTGAATAAGTTTTTTAAGTTTTGATCACTTAATTGGATATTAACTCCAGATTTCAACACCAAATCAAAATGAAATTTATGATTGTTTTGAATCCATTTTTCAACAAATTCATCGGTTAATGATTTAGGTAGATAAAGCATATCCAAATCATAAAAATCTTCATTTAAGACATCATCAACATGACCAATCACAGAATCATATATCCAGGTTTTTTTCTCGCCAGAAATCATCATAGAAATGGCTTCATTATCTTTTATCCATGTGTATTTATCTGGTATCAATGGTAAAGTAAGTTTTCGATAAATTAAAGCTGCGTTTTCTATAGTTTGATTCATGTCAAAAGCCGCGTTTGCGCCAATTACCAGAATAGTAGTTTCAGAAATTGATGCAAAACTTTGTCTGAAAAATGCACCATCAATAAAAATCTTGTAATCATAATTCTTCTTAAGTTGATCAATCAATAAAGACATATCACTAACAAGAGAAGGTCCTGCCACCAATACCTTACCCAGTTTTAATATTTTACAGATAACTATTTTTCCAATGGCTGTAAATATATTAGTCTCCTCAATGATTTCATAGTCAGCTAAAAATTGCTTTAAGGTATCTTTAGCTGTGGCTATAATGTCTCCACCCCTAACAAATACTTGAGGTTTTTCTAAATAAGTTACCTGATCTATATCTTCACCATCTAAACCTATTGATGTGATGATAACAGGTTGCTGATAATGCTTGATAATTGAATTTAAAACCGTGGTTTTACCGGCATTCTTTGTATTCCCTACAATACTTATCACTTGAAAATCATTCAGTGACCTAATTATTTCTTTAATGTTCTTTTCTTCCTTTTTAAATCTTTTGGTTCAAGGGAAATTTTCTTACCAGCAAGTAAAGCACTTACACCTTCTACATCTTCATAAGTATCACGATTTTTATATTCTTTTGTAGGTTCGCTATATGTTGATATAACGCCTTCATAATTTCTTAAGATTATTTTACCTGGTGCTTGAGATATTACATAATTTGGCATGACAGGAATTTTTCCACCACCACCTGGTGCATCTACAACAAAGGTAGGCACACAAAATCCTGATGTGTGACCTCTTAATCCCTCGATGATTTCAATTCCTTTAGAAACAGGTGTTCTAAAATGCTCAATACCTAATGATAAATCACATTGGTAGATATAATAAGGTCTTACTCGTATCATCGCTAAACGTTGAACCAACGTTTTCATAATTTCTACTGTATCATTGACACCTTTTAATAAAACAGATTGATTTCCTAGTGGTATACCAGCATCTGCTAAACGATCAATAGCGGCTTTACTTTCAACAGTAATTTCATCATAATGATTAAAATGTGTATTTAACCAAATTGGCTGATATTTTTTTAGCATATCCACAAATGCTTGTGTAATTCTTTGTGGAAGAACAACCGGTGTTCTTGTTCCTATACGAATGATTTCTACATGGTCAATTTCTCTTAATCTTTTTATAATGTCTTCTAGTAAATTGTCATTGACCAATAACGCATCTCCACCTGACAATAAGACATCTCTAATTTCTTCATGTTCAGAAATATATTGAATGGCTTTATCAATTCTTTCTTTCGGCATTCTTTGGTCAGATTGACCTGCAAATCTTCTTCTTGTACAATGTCTACAATACATTGAACACATATCTGTAATCAAAAACAATACTCTATCTGGGTAACGATGTGTTAAACCATCCACTGGTGAATCTGTATCTTCAGCCAAGGGATCAACCATATCATTATCAGAAACATGCATTTCATTTAATGAAGGGATTGATTGTTTTCTGATTGGACATTCGGGATTATTTATATCTATTAATGAAAAGAAATAAGGTGTGATGGCCATTCTAAATTTCGATAAAACCTGATTGATGTCATCCTTTTCCTCATCGCTTAAACTCACATATTTTTCTAATTCTTCAACAGATTGGATTCTATTTTTAACTTGCCAATGCCAATCCTCCCAATCTTTTTTTGTTACATTAGGGAAATATTTATCTCTTCTCTCTAAATAACTATCGTTAGTAATACTTTTCATTATTTCTCCTTTCCGTAACGTTTTTTAAATAAACGGTACATTTCCTTTGATTCTCTTAATATGTTTAATGTAAACTCTGCATGATCTAATGTATAACCATTTCCTATAATCATTTTCGCTTCTGAAGCAATACCTTCTGCACCTAAAGCTGCTTTTGTAAATGATGTAGCCATGCTAAAGAAATAAACAATACCAGTGCTTTTTGTTGGTAATATTGAAGTCATCTCAGTGTTTTCAACATTCACAACATTAATGGTCACATCCACTTGTGAACCATTCAAATCCATCACTTGATTATAAATTGTCATTGGTCTTCTTGCATCACCTACTATAATATGATCACAAACATTTAAACTTTCTAACTCTTCTTTTTCTTTTTCGGAATATACAACACCTATAATGTTTCCGTTTTTTCCAGCATTTTTCTTAGCTTGATAAGCACATAAAACTCCAGACTTTCCAGCTGCACCCAAAATTAATACATCATCGTTTTCTTTAACCAATAGATTAACTTGTGCAGGTGCACCACAAACATCTAAAGCTGATAAAACAATGTTCCCAGGAATATCTTCAGGTATCTTAGCAAAGATTCCTGTTTCAAAAAGAATCGCTTCACCTTTAATTTCTATTTGATCTTTATCCAAATCAATGTGTTTGATTTTATCAATCACAAGAGGTGTTAAAGACAAGGAAACCAAAGAAGCAATTTTATCACCAACTTGCGCATCAGTTTTCACATCTTTACCGATGGCTTTAATTTTCCCTAAAAACATCCCACCACTTCTAGTGACAGGATTCTGTAATTTTCCTTTTGTATGAACAATGTCTAAAACCATTTCTTCTATTTTGTCATAATCATCTTCACATACTTCTCTAATTTGTGTAAATGAAGCAGAATCTATATTTAATGTTTCCACCTCACATAAGATTTCATTGTCATAGCATACCATTTGATTATCAATTTTCTCTGCGCTTTGAGGTAAGGTCCCCAAAGGATAAATGACTCTATGCGTACCAAATTTGTTTAAGTCTGTCATATTATTCCTCCATTCCAAGTATTTGTCGAGTTTCGCTAGGTGTAGCGATTTCTCTATTATATTTTTTTGCAAAATCAACAACTTTGTTGACTAAGTCAGCGTTTGATTTGGCAAGTATTCCTTTTTCTAAATATATGTTATCTTCTAAGCCTACTCTAACATGTCCTCCATGTTTAATCGCTAGTTCAGCTAGACTGAATTCATAACGACCAATACCAGCCACACTATAAGTTGAACCTTTTGGTAACGAATCTTTCAAAAACAAAAAATCTCTTTCTTCACCAGTCATACCACCGACAACACCTAGGACAAAACTATAGTGAAAAGGTGGTTTTAAAATGTCTTTTTTGATTAATCTTTTTGTCATATCAATATGACCTTTTTCAAAACATTCCATTTCATATTTAATATTTAAATCGTGCATTTTGTTGGCAAAGTAGATGATGTTGTTTTCAGTATTGATAAATATCTCATCCCCACCGAAGTTTAAAGTACCACAATCTAAAGTTGCCATTTCTGGTTTTAAGTTTAAAACATCTGAGCGTTCTTCAACACTCATGCCTACTGCGCCTCCTGTAGAAACTTGAATAATTAAGTCAGGACATTCAGATTTAATGGCTTTAATAATTTCTTCATACCTATCTTTATCTTGTGTTGGTGTCCCATCGTCTAAACGTGCATGCAAATGGATTATAGATGCACCTGCTTCATAAGCATCTTTTGCTTCTCTAACCATTTCTTCAACTGTATAAGGGACCGCTTGATTATGTTCTTTTAAAACTTCTGCACCACTAATAGCACAGGTAATGATTAACTTATTCATTTCTTTGCTTATCCTTTGGTACAATGCAAGTGCCTATGGCATGAGTTGTTAATAATTTATGGTCTAAAACATCACATGCGCTATCAGATACATCAGGTCTAGGTTCAATCACTTTAAAACATTTAAATTCCATTTTTCTAGAGGTATTACCTTGCTCTAATATAACCGCTTCTACTTCTAAAAAATCTCCTGCATAAACTGGTGCTAAAAAATCAACTTTCTCATAAGCTCTAAATAAACCTTCATCACCATCATTACGGATTAATAATTCAGTGGCTGCATCGCCAAATAATCCTAATATTCTTGCCCCATCAACTAGATTTCCTCCATAGTGAGCATCGTGTGTAGACATTCTTATTCTAAGCGTTGTTTTCATTTTCAATCCCCCTCATTGGAATAACTTCATCAATAATCAATTCAGCATCTGTGGCTTGCATGACTTCTTCTATTGTATAAGCTGGATTCACTTCTAATAAATGCAATCCGTCTTCTTTAACTTTCATGACACACATTTCTGTAACAATTAAATTCGCTTGTTTATAAGCTGTTAAAGGTAAACGACATTTTTTTAATATTTTAACTTTTCCTTTATTGGTATGCCTCATGGCAATAATCACTTTTTTTGCACCCGTGACTAAATCCATAGCTCCACCCATACCTGGTACAATCTTACCGGGTATTATCCAAGAAGCAATTGATCCTTCTTGATCAACTTCTAACGCACCTAAAACAGTAATATCAATGTGACCTCCGCGGATAAATGTAAATGAAGTCGCAGAATCTATAAATGCACCGCCCTTACATATTGAAGCTTTCATTCCTCCAGCATTGACAATATCACATTCATCACCTTTATCGGCACCTAATCCTATAATACCGTTTTCTGATTGAAAGATAATTTCTTTTTCTTCAGCAACATAGTTAGCAACCAATGTTGGGATACCGATACCAAGATTGACTAAATCACCATCTTTTAATTCCATTGCTATACGTGATGCAATAATTTGTTTATCGTTCATCTTTTTCACCACCTAAAATATAATCAACAAAAGGATGTGGTGTTATTACATTTTCTGGATCAATAACATCAATTACTTTGACAGGTTGCACAACCACTATTTGAGCGGCAGTCGCCATCACTGGATTAAAGTTTCTCATCGTTTCTTTATATTTAAGATTTCCATAATTGTCTGCAATAGCCCCACCTATTAATGCCAAATCTGCACCTAAGGCCTCTTCTAACAAGTATTCCTTTTCCTTTACACTAATGACTACTTTTCCTTCTTGGACCAAAGTATTCAATCCGGTTGGTGTTAATATCCCACCAAGACCTGCTCCATAAGCTCTAATACGTTCAACCAAAGTACCTTGTGGCACAAGTTCAACTATTAATTTTTCCTCATTCATCAATCTTCCAACATCTGGATTGGTTCCAATATGACTGGCTATTAGTTTTTTGACTTGACCATGATTAATCATTTTACCAACACCATTACCTTCATATCCACCATCATTACATATAATGGTTAAATCTTTAACACCCGATTCTACAACCAAATCAATTAGTGATTCAGGCGATCCATTTGTTAAAAACCCACCAACATGAATGGTCATACCATCTTTTAATAAGCTTTTAAATATTGCTCCATCAACAAATTTAGACATTATTAGACTCCTTTGGTGGCATAAGTGTTGCTTGACCTACAATTACAACATCTCCATTTTGATTTTTAGCTTCACAATCAAAAACCACTCTATTTCTTTCAACCATTAGCTCTTTAACAGTCACAGTGGCTTCAACTTCATCACCAAAATAAACTGGTTTGGTAAACTTTAGTGATTGTTTGACATAAATGGTGCCTAAACCAGGCATTTGTACTCCAAAAATGGCAGAAAATAAAGAACCCACAAGCATACCATGGACGATTTGTTTTTTAAACATGGTTTCTTTTGGATACTCTTTATCTACGTGAACTGGATTAAAATCAGTAGAAACTTCCGCAAAAGCCAATACATCTTTCTCAGTAAAAGCTTTTTTTGTCGATGCACTATCGCCAACACTTAATTGTTGGATTGTTAATTGATTCATAATTTTGACCTCCGAAAATAAAAATAAAAGCCGTTATATTTTTAAAAAATATAACAGCTCTCCATAATAATTATATGGCAATATTTAAACCTTTTGTTTAAATACCAAGCAAGAAACCCTAAGGCGAGTTCATACTTTCGGCAAATAACCCCTTCTCTTACATACCTTCGCCTTAAGGAAAACTATGTAAAATACCGATTAATTGCACCTCTGTGCGTTAAAAAATTACACTGTCATTATACTTAATTATGAAAGCGTTGTCAATCGATATTTAATCAAAGTTCTAAATCATTTGTTATAATAATTAAACACATGTTATAATATTAAAGTCACAGTGCCTGGAGGTAAAAAATGAGAGCTTTTATAACGGGAGCATCAAGCGGTATAGGTAGGGAACTTGCTTTTCAACTAGCCGCCTCTAATTACGATTTAATATTAGTTGCAAGAAGAATTGATCGTTTGAAAGAAATAAAAGAAAAGATTAAAGATCAAGAAGTTATTATTTTTCAATCTGATTTAAATGACTCAAAACAATTATCCGACTTAATGGAACAATTAGAACAACATAAAATTGACTTATTTATTAATAATGCTGGTTTTGGTAAAGTTGGATTATCAAAAGACATTGATACTTCTGATGAAGTTAACATGATTGAACTAAACATTATTTCCCTTCATAAACTGACTAAGTTTGCAATTGACCACATGGAAAAAGGTAAGATTGTCAATGTGAGTTCTCTTGCATCATATCTACCAACACCAAAATTAGCCAGTTATGCAGCTACAAAATCTTATGTCTCTAGTTATTCATTATCTCTTGATTATGAACTAAAAAAACAAAATATACCGATTAGGGTATTAACAGTAGCCCCAGGACCTATCAAAACTGAGTTTGGAAAAGTCGCTGGCACTAAACAAAAAATGAAAGCAATGGATGTCACAAAATGTGTAAAACTCATCATCAAAGGCATTCATAAAAATAAAAAAGTAATCATCCCTGGCTTTCAAATGAAACTTCTAAGGTTCATCATTAGATTCATTCCAAGAAAATGGATTTTAGCAAGTGCATATAAGATACAAAACAAAAAATAACAGAATAGAACACCCCCTAGCGAGTCGATGACTCGCTAAAACGACGTTAACCAGGAGGCATCATGAAACAAATATTAACACACTTAAAAAAAGACAAAACCCTAAAATCAATCAAAAATAATCTATCTCAAAATCAAAATATCTATATTAACAATACCAATGAAGACAATGCCTTATTGGTTCTTTTATCAATGTATAAAGAACTCAACCAAACTTTCTTTATCGTTACACCTAACTTATACACTTCACAACTAGTATATGATAAATTAAGTAGGGTCCTTAACAAAGATGAAGTCAATTTTTATCCCCAAGATGAATTTTTGACCAACGAACTCTTGGTATCATCAAGTGAATTTAGGTTAGAAAGAATCAATACAATTGATAAACTTATGAATAACAAACCACGTATTGTTGTTACAAATTTATATGGTGTTTTAAAACCACAATTCTCACAAAAGAAATGGAAAAATGCCATCATCAACTTAAAACAAGGTGAAAGTTATCAATTAAACACTTTAAAAGAACGCCTTATTAATTATGGCTACAACCATAATTATACTGTGGAAAAGATTGGTGATTTCGCCATAAGAGGCGGTATCCTTGATATATTTCCTATTAATTCTGATAATCCCTTCCGTTTAGATTTCTTTGGTGACGAACTTGATGTTATAAAAACATTTGATTTAGACACACAACGCTCAATCGATACAGTATCATCTTTTAGACTAACGCCTATGACTGACTTTTTCTATAACGATGATGAACTTGATCATCTTGAAAGTAAGGTTAAAACTAAACTAGAAACCCTTGACTTATCAAATGAATCTATCAACATGGTTAAAGATGATTTAAGCAAGTTAAAAAACAGAGATGAGTTGGATAGACTTAGTCGTTATCTACCATTTATGACTGAAAAACATAATACAATACTAGACCTTGTTAATGAATCAAAAGTCATGTATTTAGATTATCACCGCATACTAGAACAAAACTCTTTGCTTATAGAAGAAATTAAAGAGTGGTATTCTCAAACCAATGACTATCCCAAAATGGGATTTAATTTAATTTATGATTTTCTTGAAGTTGACCAATTTCCATCAATTAAAGTTGACTATCTTGATTACTTCTATAAAGAAAAATTCCAAAACACATATTCTATTTTTGGAGAGCCGGTTACGACTTACAACGAAAACCTTGAATACTTTTTTAGAGATTTAGAAAAGACCAAAGATTCATTAACACATATCATTGCTTTTAAAGATGATAAATATAGAAATGAATTTTCTAAGTTATTAAAGAATAGGAATCTTGAATATCATCAATCCAATTCCATAAAAGCAAATGCAATTAATTTAATCATGGATGATAAAATCTTTGACTTTCACTCCAGAACATTTGAAACACTTGTTCTCTCTGAGGAAGCTTTAAGAAAGAAAAGCATCTCAAGAAAACGCGGGGAATATATTTCAGTCTACAAACGTTCTACGAAAATCTCTGGTGTTAACGATTTAAAACCAGGAGATTATGTTGTTCATTACCAATATGGAATTGGTAAATTCCTAGAGATTAAAACCATGACCTTTGGTAAACAAGAGACAGACTATATTCATATTGAATATCAAAATAAGGATAAGTTATATGTAACCCTAGATGCTATTGACCAAATTCATAAATATTCTGGTAGTGAAGGCTTTAAACCTAAATTATCTAAAATAGGCGGTAAATCGTGGTCAAAAGCAAAAGAAAGAGTTAGAAAACAAGTTCAAGAAATAGCAGATCAGTTAATTGATTTATATTCAAAAAGAGAAAAAAGTCAAGGTTTTGCTTTTAAAGATTTCCCTGATTTAGAAAATGAGTTTTCAGATACATTCGAATACATTGAAACCAATGACCAAAGGAAAGCCATTGATGATGTCTTCAAAGATATGAGAAAAACCACACCAATGGACCGCTTGCTCTTAGGTGACGTTGGTTTCGGTAAAACCGAAGTTGCTTTAAGAGCTGCTTTTAAAGCAGTATTAAACAACAAACAAGTATCTTATCTTGCACCCACAACTGTTTTATCAAAACAACACTACGAAACTTTCAGTTCAAGAATGAGTGATTTCGGTATTAATGTAAAATTAATCAACAGATTTATAACAAGAAAAGAACAAAAGAATATCTTACAAGGCATCAAATCCGGTCATATAGATATTTTAATAGGAACCCATAGACTACTAAGCAAAGACATTGAATTTAAAGATTTAGGCCTATTAATCGTCGATGAGGAGCAACGTTTTGGAGTCATGCATAAGGAACGTATCAAAGAAATGAAAATTAACATCGATGTATTATCACTTTCGGCAACACCAATTCCAAGGACATTAAACATGGCAATCATGGGCGTTAAAAACATGAGTTTAATTGAAACAGCCCCCGAAAACAGGTATCCAGTACAAACTTATGTTTTAGAAAGAAACAATATCATCTTACGAGATTCAATTGAAAGAGAGTTGGCGAGAAACGGACAAGTCTTCTACTTATTCAACCGTGTCAGTCAAATCGATTTTGTAGCAGATGACATCCAAAAGATCGTACCCAATGCGAAAATAGGAATTGCTCATGGTCAAATGTCTAAAATGCAATTAGAAAAAATCATTGATCAATTTATCCATCAAGAACTCGATATTTTAATTTCAACAACAATCATCGAAACTGGTATAGATATCCCTAATGCTAATACTTTAATTGTTCATGATGCAGATATGTTAGGTTTATCTCAACTTTATCAAATTAGAGGCCGTGTGGGTCGTTCTAATAAAATCGCTTATGCTTACTTAATGTATGAAAAGAACAAAAGACTGACACCAGAAGCTGAAAAACGGTTGAAAGTCATTAAAGAGTTTACAGAACTTGGATCTGGTTTTAAAATTGCTTTAAGAGATTTATCTATTAGGGGTGCAGGTGATGTATTAGGAAAAGAACAATCAGGATTCATTGATACTGTCGGTATTGATATGTATATGAAAATTCTTGAAGAAGAAATTCATAAAGTTAAAGGTGATGAACCTGAAGAAAACAAAAACAAAGGCGTCAAAGCCAAAGTATCTAAATTCATCGATAAAGAGTATATTGAAGATGATTATATCAAAATTGAAATGCATAAGAAAATTAAAAACGTTAAAAAACTTGTTGATATATCAAACTTGCTTGATGAAATTGAAGATAGATTTGGCCACTATAGTATTGAATTAGAGATTTATATATACGAACAGTTATTTGAATATCTAACGAAAAAATTAGACATAGAGAAAATCAAAGATAATAAAACCAATAAAACATTAATTGTCTCTAAAAAAGCAACACAAAAGATGGCAGGAGATAAAATATTCCAAAAAGGAATTGAAGTATCCGAGCATATAAGATTTAGTTATAAAAACGAGCAAATTCAAATCATTTTAGACACAATAAATCTTAAAAAACATTGGTTATTTACCATGGTAGATTTCTTAGATAAAATCAACGAATTATAAGATACCTTAAAGGTATCTTTTTTTCGTAGATTTAGCCCATATTTAATTGATAAATTACCAATAATATTGTATAATATATATATAATTTATTATATATATGGTGGTAAATATGAAAGCGGTAAAAATTCACACAGACTATATAACAACTGGACAATTATTGAAGCATTTAAGTCTTGTCAGTTCAGGTGGAGAAGTCAAGTTTTTTTTAAGAAATAACTTGGTTTATGTAAACGGCGCAGAAGACAACCGACGCGGAAAAAAACTCTATCCAAATGACCAGGTGAAAATCTTAAGCGAGACTTATAAGATTGTAAAAAATGAAGATTAACCAATTGTCCTTATACAATTACAGAGGCTATAACAAACAAGATATTGCTTTTAGTAAAGGGGTTAACTTATTCATCGGTAATAACGGAAGTGGAAAAACCAATTTACTCGAAGCAATATATTTTTTATCTTTGGCCAAATCTTACAAAACGGATGATGCTAATCTCATTAAATTTAATGAGGATTTTTCTAGGGTTTTAACCACAGTTGTTCAAAATAAACAAAACCTAAAAATAAAAATAATCATATCTAAAAATAAAAAGAAAATTATTTTAAATGGTAGAGAGATACAAAAATTAAGCGATTATATCGGTCAAGTCAATGTTGTTTCTTTTTTACCAGAAGATATGAATTTAATTAAAGGTCCACCAAAAGATAGACGCTATTTTATTAATTCTATTATCGGTCAAATGGATAGAAATTATTTGATAGAATTATCGAATTATAAAACATACTTAAAACAAAGAAATGAACTAATCAAAAAACTTTCAGAAGAAAAAAATCCAGATATGACATTGTTAGATATATATACAGAACAACTTGCACAAGCTGGGGAAAAAATTATAGCTTATAGACATAAATTTATAACTGATATGAATTTAGAACTTAAAACTATATATCCTTATTTATCAAACAATCGGTACACATTTGAATTCAAGTACTTACCATCTATAGAAGGTTCTTTAGAGTCTGTCTTAAAAGAAAATTATCGAAAAGACTTATTCATTAGAACTACTTCTGCTGGACCACATAGAGATGATTATGGTTTTTTTATGAACGATATCGATGCCAAAGATATGGCATCACAAGGTGAACAAAGAATTATGATTTTATCGTCTTTACTGTCTGTCACAGAAATCATCTATCATCACAAAAAACAAAGACCAATTTTATTACTCGATGATGTATTCTCAGAATTAGATACAACCAGACAAAATAAGTTGATACATTTCTTAAATCGTTCTCAACTTCAAACCATCATCACAACCACATCAACCACAAACATCAATCAAGAAATACTTGATGATGCAAAAATATTTAATGTTAAAAATCACTTTATTAGGGGGAACAAACATGAGTGAACTAAATAAATACACATCAGACAATATTCAAATTCTAGAAGGTCTAGAAGCGGTTAAAAAAAGACCAGGGATGTATATTGGATCTACAGGACCAAGAGGATTACATCATCTAGTATGGGAAATCGTCGATAATTCAGTAGATGAAGCAATGGCAGGATACGCTGATACAGTACACGTAGAAATCTTACCAGGTGACATTATAAAAGTTTCAGATAATGGACGAGGTATCCCAGTGGATACTCATCCGAAAACTGGTAGACCTTCAGTGGAAACAGTTTATACAACACTACATGCCGGTGGAAAATTCGACCACAATTCATATAAAGTGTCAGGTGGATTACATGGGGTTGGTGCTTCTGTTGTTAATGCTCTAAGTATTTTTATGACTGTAGAAATCCATAAAGATAACAAAAAATACATGATTGAATTTGAAAACGGTTTTGTTAAGAATGAGTTGAGATGTGATGGTGACACAAATGAAACCGGAACGACAGTTACATTTTTAGCCAATCCAGAAATCTTTAACGAATCTCATGTTTATGACTTTGAAATTCTTAGAACTAGAATTCAACAATTAGCCTTCCTAAACAAAGGCATACGTTTTACCATTACTGACAAACGTAATGAACTAAAAATTGTCAACAAAGATTATAAATATCAAGGTGGGGTTAAAGAATATGTTTCTTTCTTAAACAAAGGAAAGGATGTTTTACACCCTGAAGTTGCTTATTTTGAAGGTGACCTTGAAAATATTATGGTTGAAATTGCATTGCAATACAATAATGGCTATGCAGATAACATTTATCCTTTCACTAATAACATTACCAACCCAGAGGGTGGTACACATGTGGAAGGTTTCAAAATGACCTTAACGCGTATTTTAAATACCTATGGTAAGAAGAATAGTATTTTCAAAAAAGATGAATCTCTTCAAGGCGAGGATACAAGAGAGGGTTTAATCGCAATCATCTCAGTCAAACATCCTGACCCTCAATTTGAAGGACAAACAAAATCAAAACTAGGGTCAAGTGATGCAAGAAGAGCGGTCGCAAGTGTGATGTCAGAAGGGTTAGAACGTTTCTTAATGGAAAATCCTAATGCCGCTAAAATCATTATCGAAAAAGCTTTGATGGCTCAAAGGGCTCGTGTCGCAGCTAAAAAAGCTAGAGAAGCAACCAGAAGAAAATCACCATTAGACGCTTTAGGATTCGCTTCAAAACTTGCGGATTGTCGAAGTAAAGAAGCTGAAAAAGCTGAAATATACATTGTCGAGGGAGATTCAGCCGGTGGTTCTGCTAAACAAGGTAGAGACTCTGAATTTCAAGCAATTTTACCACTTAGAGGTAAGGTTCTAAACGTTGAAAAAACAAGACTTGATAGAGCTCTACAAAACAAAGAAATTCTATCAATGATTCAAGCTTTTGGCACAGGTATTGGTGATGAGTTCGATGTATCTAAACTTAGATACCATAAAATTATTATTATGACCGATGCTGATGTGGATGGTGCACATATTAGAACACTTCTACTGACATTCTTATTTAGATATCTAAAACCACTTGTAGAACAAGGTTATATCTATATTGCACAACCACCACTATATAAAATACAGCATGGTAAATCTATTCAATATGCTTACTTGGAAAAAGAATTAGATCTAATATTAAAAGAAACTAATGTAAAACCAAGCATTCAAAGATACAAAGGTTTAGGGGAAATGAATCCAGAACAATTATGGGAAACAACCATGGACCCTGCAGAAAGAACCCTTTTACAAGTCACTTTAGAAGATGCAATTAAAGCTGACCAAGTATTCTCAATGCTCATGGGTGATGACGTTGAAAGCCGTAAAGAGTTCATAAATGAAAACGCTGAATACGTTAAGAACTTAGATATTTAAGAAGGAGACAAACATGGACGAAAACAATATAATTATTCCTGAAGAAGTAAAAATTCATGATAAAATACGAGAAATTAATGTAACCAATGAAATGGAAAATTCTTTCCTATCATATGCAATGAGTGTTATTGTTTCTCGTGCTTTACCAGATGTAAGAGATGGATTAAAACCTGTTCATAGGCGTATCCTTTATGGTATGAGTGAACTTGGTTTAACACCTAATAAATCATATAAAAAATCCGCAAGAATTGTCGGAGACGTTATGGGTAAATATCACCCTCATGGTGATAGCGCAATATACGATGCAATGGTTCGTATGGCTCAAGATTTCTCATTCCGTTATCCACTAGTAAATGGTCACGGTAACTTTGGTTCAATTGATGGTGACCCTGCAGCCGCTATGCGTTACACGGAAGCAAAAATGCATAAAATTACTGATGAGATTTTAAGTGATTTAAAAAAAGATACCGTTGACTTCATAGAAAACTATGATGGCAGTGAAACAGAACCAAAAGTATTACCATCGAAAATACCAAATCTATTGGTCAATGGTGCGACTGGTATTGCTGTCGGTATGGCCACAAACATTCCACCACATAACCTATCTGAAGTTATCGATGGTTATATCGCCTATATCCACAACAATGATATTGACATTGATGATTTAATGGAATATATCAAAGGACCAGACTTTCCTACAGGTGGCGTTATACTTGGCCAATCTGGTATTGTACAAGCCTACAAAACCGGTAGAGGCATCATTAGAGTAAAAGCAAAATCTGAAATTAAAGAACTTCCTAATGGTAAAAAACAAATTATCATTACTGAGATTCCTTACCAAGTCAATAAAACAACTTTAATTGATAGAATAGCTCAACTTGCAAAAGACAAAAAGATTGATGGCATCACTGATTTAAGAGATGAATCGAGCCGAAAAGGCATGAGAGTCATTATTGAACTTAGGAGAGATGTTAGCGCTGAAGTGATGTTAAATAACTTATATAAAAACTCACAACTACAAGTATCATTTGGCGCAAATATGTTGGCCCTAGTTGATGACAAGCCGGTTACTTTAAATCTAAAAGATATGATTAAGTACTACTACCTACACCAAGTTGAAGTCCTAATCAGAAAGACGACTTTCGATTTAAATAAAGCTGAGGAAAGACGTCATCTACTTGAAGGTTATATCATCGCTCTTGATAATATTGAGGAAGTTATAAAAATCATTAGATCTTCTTATGATGATACCGAAGAAAGATTAATTGAAAAATTTAATTTCTCTGATGTTCAAGTTAAAGCTATACTAAGTATGCAACTAAGAAGGTTATCAGGTCTAGAAAGAGATAAGATTAACGAAGAATTAGACCAACTAATTTTAACCATTAAAGATTTGCAGGAAACCCTAGCAAGCAAAGAAAAGCAAAATCAAATCTTAATTGATGAAGCTGAAGATGTTAAAAACCGCTTTGGTGATGAAAGACGTTCAGAAATCGATTTATTCGGAGATTATGATATTGATGATGAAGACTTGATTCCTGTGGAAGATGTCATTATAGCAATCACTACCAACGGTTATGTAAAACGTATGAATATAGACGTTTACCGTGCTCAAAACAGAGGTGGCCGAGGGAAAACTGGAATCAACTTAAATGAAGATGATGTGATTGATTCAATTATCTTTACCTCAACACATGATTACCTCTTATTCTTTACTACTTTAGGTAGAGTATATAAGATGAAAGGTTATAAAATTCCTAACTTTGGAAGAACATCAAAAGGTTTACCTATTGTAAACTTATTGGATTTAGCAGAAGGCGAAGAACTTGCTACTTGCATGACACTTAAAGATTTTGAAGAAGGATATTTATTCTTCACAACAAAACAAGGTGTTGTAAAAAGAACTGCTGTAGCAGATTTCCAAAACATTCGTGCCAATGGTATCAAAGCCATTACACTAAGAGATAATGACACACTTCATTCAGTGAAATTTACTGATGGAGATAGAGATGTTATCTTAGGTGCATCGAATGGTAAAGCCATTAGATTCCACGAAGAACAAGTCCGTAGTATGGGGAGAACAGCTGCTGGTGTAAAAGGTATTGATTTAACTAAAGGCGAAAATGTCGTTGGTGTTACAGTCGTTACTGAAGAACAAAATGAAGTACTAGCAATCACAAAATTAGGTTATGGTAAACGAACTGAAGTCGATGAATATCGCTCACAAAACAGAGGCGGAAAAGGTGTTAAAACCATTAATGTCACAAGCAAAAATGGTGATTTAGCAAAACTTGTTTCTGTTGTTGGAGATGAAGATCTATTGGTAGTTTCTAATCAAGGTATGATTATTAGGACACCAATTGAACAAATTTCAATATCAAAACGAGCAACTCAAGGTGTTAGAATCATTAATCTTGTTGAAGGCCAGTTCGTTAAAACAATTGCGCTTATTAATATAGAGGATGAGGAAGAACTGCCAACTATTGAAGAAACAGAAACTGATGATAGTTCTCATCCTGATCATCAAGAAGCAAGTGCATCACAACCAGAAAATATTACTGAAGAAGATTAATTTAGATATATATAAAAGAAACTTCTGCATTTTTGCAGAAGTTTTTTTATATTAAATTAATAATTTGAATTATAAGCCATACCATTAAAGAGGTTAATGCATATCCTGCACCTAAACCGGTTATAAACCTTCTAATATTATTAGATTCTAATAAATTAAAGTATTGTAATCCTCCATCGATTGCCATAATAAGTAACAGCATAATATTTATAAAAAGATTATTGTATCCAATGATTAATACAATCGGAGCAATAATTAACTCCCCAATGACAATACCAGTACATCTAGAACATAGAGGAAATTGATAATTCTTGTAGAAAAAGGACCGACAACTTTTCTGGTGGCAACCAATCCCTCTTCCGATTTTCATCAATCGCAACCATCTTTTCTCAGAATTCGTATCCACAGTTTTTACACTTCCTAGCTGTCACGCTTTCTCTTTCACTACTTAAGCCACATAGTAAACCTAAGGGACCAAAAATGATATATCCACAACACGCATTAGGCGCATCAAAACCATTAGACTCACGCGTCATTAAAAAAATTTCAGGTGATCCACAATTAGGGCATCTGATTGGTGTCTTATTCTGACTATGGTTTCTAGGTTCAGCATCAATCACCTCAGGGTCAACATCCGGTTGGCTTGATGATTGATAAGTTTCATTATCAAACTCTTCTCCACAATAACCACAAAATTTGCTACTATCTTGACTTTCTCTACCGCAATAAACACATCTTTTCATTTTTTATAACTCCTAAAAAAATAATATTTTCATGATTATTTTACTATATTATTGGATTATAAACAACCATACATTATAAATTAGATTTTTTGATATGTATACAATTACCTATCAAATAAGAACATTAAAATGATTTATCTTTTTTTAAAAAAGACCATCAACTGATGTTGATGATCTAGTCATTATTCTGGAAAGTTCAAATCTTTGATTAATTCACCCATAACATCTTGAAGTTTCTTGTAATCTACTTTATATCCAGCTTTTTTACTTTTTTCAAACTTCAAATTTATAATACCCGATGTTAGAAATTCATTTATATGGTAAGAGATTGTTGCACTTGATACATCTAATTTATGCGCAATATCTTTTATTGATGTAACACCATTGGCTAATAACTTAAGTGTTTCATATCTTGTTTTATCACCCAAAGCCTTAAATATTTTTACACGCTCACTTAATTTGTCCTGCCTAATCTCGTTTAAAGCCTTAAAAGATTCTTCCGTTTTTATCCCCCAAACAATTCTTCGTTGCTTAGTATTTAGAAATCTTAAGCTGTATGGGTACATAGCTGAAACATATAAATAACATACATCGCTTCCACCAAAATCATATGAAATTGCTTCATGCGTAATTTCCTTAAAAGTTTTTTCGGTGTTATTTGATAATCGTTTTTCTAGATTTTCACCATACTGGATAACTTCATCCTCTTTCGTATCATAATACCTATAGAAAATGCTTTGAACTTTTTCAAGTAAATCAATAAAACCCCTTAAATACTGTTTTGGTTTTTGAATCATCATTAATAAATTCCATTTGTTAGAAGCATCTACTTGCAACTCATTTATAAAACTTAGAGCAGTCGCTTCAGTAAATTCTTCATCATTAAAAGCAATTGAAGATTCCTCTACATCTTCTTCTACATCTTCTTCACCATCTTCAAGGGATATAAGTGTTTTAATCATCGTTTTTCTCAAAGTGTTTTCATCATAACTTAAAATTTGACTTAAAAAACTATGTTCACTTTTATAATCGTAAAGAGGAAAACCATGAATCAAAATATTTGAAAAATCATAACTCGAATAGATATCTTTATTATAATACTTCATAATTTCATCTTTGTAAGGGACAAGTAAATCATTCATATTTTCTATAAAATTAATATAGTCTTTTGAGATGACACTTTTCATGATTTCATTTTCCGTATCTCTTTCTTCTTCAAAAAAATAGATAACTCCTGGAAAAATAATATAATCTAAAACTCTACTTGCTTGTTTTTTGAACTCAAACTTCATTGACCATCACTCTTCTTCCTGTTAATTTTTCTCTAACTTCTTCACTGTCTTTTTTATCAATATGTTGTAATCTATTATAGAAGAATACAACTACAAGTACGATGATAAATCCATTTAAAATGAAAACTATTCCTGGATTTATTATATCATATAAGAAACCAAAAAGCATCTGTCCAATTGGAATAGCTATGGTAGAAAACAAACCTAACACTGTTGAAGTTCTACCCATAAACTCTATTGGAACTATTTTTTGAATTAGTGTATTAACTGAGATATTAACTGCAGTCGCGCAAATACCTATAAAAAAACAAATTAGTAAAATGTAACTATAAGACAATACCCCATTATTTACAGACATCATACTTTCATTTATACTAAATGAAATAATCATAATGAGAAGTCCGGTAATCATAAATCCTTTAATAAGTACATCGCCTAATCTCATTGATTTTAGTTTTTTAGTTAGTAAAATCGGCGCAATAATCATTGAAGCAGATAAAACAGTTTGTAATAAGCCTAAACGCATATCAGATTGTTGCAAAACTTCTTTTATCAAAAATATTAATCCTACAGAGAATAATGGTGCAATACTAAAATTAACCACAACTGCAGTTGACATAATAGTTCTAATTGCCTTAGATTCCTTAATCAATTTTAAACCTGAAATAAAATCCTTTTTAAATCCAGCCAAAGATCTATTATTATCTTCACTTTTTGATTTTGGCACATTTATGAATGTTTCACTGATTGCAGAAATTAAAAAACTAATACCATTAACAATTAAAGCGATTAATAACCCAAATGCTCCATAAATCAAAGCCCCAAAAATCGGTGCCATTAATTGACCAAATGAAACAATCATTGTTTTCAATGAATTTGCTTCCAAATAATCTTCTTTTTCAACAACACTAGGTAATACAGCTGACATTGATGAATGGAAGAATATCTCTGTAATTTCTAATAGAACAACTAGTATATAGATTAATCCAATTGATAAAGTACCATTTAAATACATATACACCGCAAAAACACCTAATATCAGTGCATTTATTGTATCTAGTATTATGATTGACTTTTTCTTATCAAACCAGTCTCCAAACACACCAGCGAGAGGAGAGAGCAATATTCTTGGTAGAATTGATATTGCAAGCATTGATGCAAACAAAGTTGCAGATCCTGTTAATGCTAAAACATACAATGACAATACAAATTGTTGAATATTGCTGCCCATTAAAGAGACAAAGTTACCAATCATTAGAACCATGTAATTTTTGTTTTTAAGAAGTTTTTTGTTCATAATTTATACATCGTTTAATATATTTATTTTATATTTTTAAATTGATCCCAATATCCATAAGGACATATGTTATCTAAATAAAATATATCTCTTGGTTTTTCTTTTCTAAGTCTAAGTTTCATTTTATTTATCCTCCTATTATTTATAAAAATTATTAATTTCTTGATTTGTTACTTAATTGATTCCAATATCCACTTGGACATAGGCTTCCATAATTTAATACTTCTCTTGGTTTTTCATTTCTATTTTTCATTCTAATTTCCCCCTATTATTATTTATTACTATTATCTTTTAGGTTGACTGCTTAATTGATTCCAATACCCACTTGGACATAAGCTTCCATAATTTAATACTTCTCTTGGTTTTTCATTTCTATTTTTCATTTTTACCCTCCTGGAAATAAAGTTCCATATAATCTTACTATCAATAACTTTAAGCTTCTCTTATAATCTCTTAGCTATTAGTATTTTTTGATTTAAACTGTTCCCAATACTCCATTGGGCAAGCGATGATATAATTATAAGTAATGACACTTTTTTCTTCTTTTTTCTTATAATGTTTCATTTTTGTTCCCCTTTCCCAAATAATCGGTTAGTTAATTCTTCTTTCTTTTTCAAAATCTTTTTAATTAAAATGTATCTATCCTTATTAGAAGTGAGTAGTCTTGTTGTCGATAGATTATTTAATTTTATATTATCCATCAAAACCATCTCCTTCTTGATAATGTTTTCTTTTTTGTAAAGTTTTTCTTGATTACACCTATATTATACATAGAGATTTATCGAATGTCAAGCAAAAAATTAGACATTTATCTATTCTTATAGATTTATTTCTTAAAATCGCTAAAATTAAAGAAATAATTAGACAAATATCTAATAAAAAAAGAAGAATCTAATCTTCTTTTTTGCTTTTATTTGTTTTTTTACTAAGTAATTTACTTTTTCTTCTAAAATATTCTCTTTTGATTCAGACTCTCCAGCTATCTTTTTTACAATAAGTCTTTGAATAAAATTCATTTTATCGAATTGATAACTGCCACCTAAATATCCAAACTCAAATTTTTCTTGTAGTATAGGATCAAAATTTAATTTTATAACATTTTCTTCTTCTTTAAAGTTCATTCCCGAAAAGAAACAGTATACATTCTTTTTCATCAACTTCTTTAAATTTTCATTTATATATTTCTTTACTTTCTTGTTGATCTTACCTATATATATAGGGGAACCGATTATTATATTATCATAAACATCAATTTCACCATTAAAATCATCTAAATCAAATACTTCACTGCTTGTTATTTTATCATTTAGTAGATAAGCTAATTTTTTTGTCATTCCTTTATTGCTTTTATATAATATTAAGCTCTTACTCATTGTAAACATCCTCAAAGGCATTCATGATCGCTAATTTAATACACCTACTTGATGTTGTTGCTCCAGATACATCATCTATAATAATTGATTGTTCATCTAGTATCTCTCGATCAATGGTTTCCGCCTTATCACCTCTACCATTTAAATGATTTTCATAGTGGATCGATGTAACTCTACCACTTTCAACTTCAACCGCAACTTTTATACCTACATCCTCTGAATAATACTCGCCTTCATAAACACCATCTGCATATTGAGTAAAATCAACTTCTTCAATTGTTTGGCTTAATATATAATCAGTGTTTCTGTTAATTTGGTTATAAATACTTATTCCAAAAATTAGAAACAATCCAAAAACAACCCCTAAGCCGATTAATACTTTTTTCTTCATCTCTTATCCTCCAATAACTCTCTTAATTCTTTTTCTATTAATGATAAATTTTGTTCCAATGTTAATGGACTTCTTTTAAAAACAGAAAACATTAATTTAGCATGAATAGATGATGAAATAAACTCATAAGTTAAATCTTTACTTAAAAGCAAAGATTCATCATCAATCATGGCTAATGATTCTTTTAACAATACAGTAACTTTAGGAACAAGTTTATGAGAAATATCTTCTAACTCTTGTCCAAAGTTATTTATGAAGACAACTTTAAAGATACTCGGATGTTTAAACATATATGTAAAATACTTTTTAGAACTATGGATGATTCTATCGACCATATCATTAACATCCTCTAATCCATCAATCATATATTCATAACTTTCTTCTAAAAAGTCAACTGCAACATAAGTTAATAGTGTATCGATGTCTTTATAATAATTATATAGGGTCGCATAACTATAACCTGATATTTTCGCTATTTTTCTCGCTGAAACTGATTCTACATTTTCATCTTGTATAATTTTTTTTGCCGCATCAATAAATTCTCGTTTGATTATTTCTTGTCTATTTTTCTTTTCCATATTTACCTCCATTAACACTGTTAATATTTTTAACACTGTTAATATACCATTATTAAATTAATATGTCAAGAATATCTTTGTAAATTAAAAAAAGCAACCCTAAGGTTGCTTTTAATTGATTATCTGGCGGAGTAAGAGAGATTTGAACTCTCGCGCCGGTTACCCGACCTACACCCTTAGCAGGGGCGCCTCTTCAGCCACTTGAGTATTACTCCACTAACAGTCAGCCATTTTATCTTACTAAATTTTAAGCCAACTGTCAACCATTTTTTACTTAGCTAATGTAAGTTTCTTCTTGTTTTTCTTCTTTGTCTTTAGGTTGTTCCGGAAGTTCCTTTTCTTTTTGTGGATCTTCTTTAGGCATTTCTTTGTCGTATTTAACTTCGACATCTTTTTGTTTTTTCTTATTTAGGTTTTGTGAAAATTTTCTATACTTACCATATCCACCATAACCATCGTATCCTAGGTAAATAGCACTACCAATAGAAACAAATAAGAATAGCCATCCTAAAGTACCTGCATCGAAACCTTCCCACATTGCAATAACGCCACCTAATGTAAGGGCAATGATGTGGAAAATAAATTTAGGAACTTCAGTTTTTTCTTCAAAAAATGAAGTTGATACAAAAAATACCAAACCTCTTATATAGAAGAAAAATGCCAAGAACCATTTAAATAAGTTTCTCCAAGTTTCAGCTTGATCACTTTCAAGCCCTTTAATTCCAGCATAAATCATAACACCACCAAGAACTACACCAATAATTATTTCAATTAAATTAATGGTTCTTAATACTTCTTTGTTTAGTGTTTTCATTAAAGGGTATACTCTAAATAATGAATAGATAGTAATTACAATACCAGTAATTGTATAAACAACATCATCAGATAATGCCATGAATATTCCTACACCCAATAAAACAGCTGCAACTATCCACTTGATTAACCATCCGTAACCATATTTTGCTTTAGCCATAATAAACCTCCTTTTAGTTTAAAATGCTTTATATTATCATTATATATTTAATTCTATGTTATTTCAATTATATACAATGATTTTAAAATTAATTTATAAAACTTTGCTTCTCATCTGGTTTAACCATTGATAACTGTAGTCTTTTACGATTGATATCAGTTGATAAAACCCAAACCTTTACGATATCTCCTACTTTTACAACATCCAATGGGTGTTTTACATAAGACTTGCTTAATTTAGAAATATGAACCAAACCAGCTTCTTTTATCCCTACATCAACAAAGGCACCAAAATCAACAACATTTCTTACAGTGCCTTGTAGTTCCATCCCTGGATTTAAATCTTCTAAGCTTAGTAAGTCGTTTTTTAATAAAGGTTGTGGATAATCATCCCTGATATCTCTTGTTGGTGAAACAAAAGCATCCAATATATCTTGTATTAAAATTTTATGTTCATTCAATCTTTCAGCCAAGTCATTTACCTTTATTTCTTCAATGGCTGATTTCATTTTATCAGAACCTATTTCTTTAACATCAACATTTAGTATGTCCAAGATATTATTAGCCAAGTCGTAACTCTCTGGATGAATAGGTGTTTTGTCTAATGGGTTTTTAGAATTATATATCCTTAAAAATCCTACAGCTTGTTCAAAAGTTTTTGCACCAATATTTTTAACTTTCTTAATCTTCTTTCTATCTGCAAATGGACCGTACTCTTCTCTAAAGGCAACAATATTTTTTGCAACTTTAGAAGATAGACCTGAAACAAATTGTAATAGTGACTGACTAGCTGTATTAACATTAACACCAACTTGATTAACTGCAGTTGTAACCACAAATTCTAAAGAATCATTTAATTTGGCTTGAGTAACATCATGCTGATACTGTCCTACACCAATAGATTTCGGGTCAATTTTTACAAGTTCAGATAAGGGGTCTTGAATTCTTCTAGCAATACTTACTGCAGAACGTTCTTCTACTTGGAAATCAGGAAACTCTTCTTTCGCTAAAGGGCTTGCTGAATAAACACTTGCGCCTGCTTCATCAACTATAACATATTGTAAATTGCTCTTCATTTCTTTCAGTAAATCTACAACAAACTTTTCAGTTTCCCGAGAAGCAGTCCCATTCCCAATTGCAATAATATCAACCGGGTAATTACTTAATAATTCTTTGATCTTATTTTTTGCATGGTCAAGTTTTTCTTTTGGAACTCTAGCGCCAGGATAAGCTTCATGTGGATAAATAACATCTTTTGTTATATACTTGCCAAATTTATCAATAATGGCCATTTTACAACCCGTTCTAAACGCTGGGTCTATACCTAGAACCATTCTCCCTTTTAGTGGTGGTTGTAATAAAAGGGATCTTAAATTTTCAGAGAAAATATGTATCGCTTGATCTTCAGCTTTTTCAGTTAAGTCACTTCTTATTTCTCTTTCTATAGAACCACTAATAAGACGTTTATAGCCATCAATATAAGCAGCTTCTATCATTTCATTAAAAATAGACAGACGACCATTAATAACTTTTTTATTTAAATAATTGAAAATAGAATCTGTATCAAGATTAACTTTAGCAGTCACTATTTTCTCTTTTTCAGCGCGATTAATCGCTAAAATTCGGTGCAATTTTATAGTTGACAACTTTTCTTCATAGTCATAATAAATTTCATATGTATTATATGCATCTTGGGCATTTTTCTTTTTATTGGCAAGCAAAAAACCATGGTTATATGTATATTCTCTAATCCACTTTCTATAATCCGCTTCATCAGAAACTTTTTCTGCGATAATATATTTAGCCCCTTCATATGCTTCATCTATATTAAGAACTTCATCTGAGAGATAAGGTTCGGCTATTTCTTTTAAAGATCCTTCTTTAGGGAAGGTTAACATATATTCAGCCAAAGGTTCCAAACCTTTTTTAATAGCCTCAGTTGCCTTGGTTTTCTTCTTTTCTTTAAATGGTCTATAGATATCCTCTAAATCAACAAGTTTATCAGCATTTAAAATGCTTTGATTTATCTCATCTGTCAACATGCCTTTTTCATCAATCAAACGAATAATATCATCTTTCCTATCTTGAAGATTCTTACTATATTCGTATTCTTTTTGAATCGCTCTAATCTGTTCTTCATCTAAAGAGTTAGTTTTCTCTTTACGATATCTTGCAATAAAAGGTACTGTATTACCTTCTTCAAGAAGTTCTAAAACAACTTTTACTTGATTTATAGTAATATTTTGATTTTTTGAAACTTCCTTGATTAATTGATCATTCAAATATTCCATAAAATACCTACTTTCTACCATACTATTTTACCATATTTACACGTTTTTGTTAAAAAAAAGAGCTAAAAAATTAGCTCTAATTATTAAATGGTACATATGTTTCATTTTCTACTTGTTCTAGAAAATCTCTGATATTAATTCTACCTTGAATAACTTCTTCAAATTGGCCATCAACAACCACAACCATCATTGGTGTCAATATTTCTTCAACATTAAGCGCAGCTTCAAGATCTTCTTTTGTATATTCATCTTCATCTTCGCCAACTTCACGAACACTTAAGTTTGCTGTATCAGCAAAATAGAATAAATCTTTGTCTTTATTAACATCATTAATAACGCCTAGAACATCTTCTTTGATTTCTTCACACGCTGGACATGTATTACTATAGAAATACACAACATAATTTCCGTCATTATTGGTTAAAACTTGATCATATGTTTGAACATGTTCATAACTATTGTAATCTTTCCAGTCAGTTGCTTTATCATAGATAAATGCAATTAGTAAAAATATACCAACCGCTACTAGAATCGCGACAATTGTTTTTAGTATTGTTAATTTCGGATCTTCCTTTTTATATCCTTTTTTATAAGTTGCCATTTTATCACCTCAGGTTTTAATTTTATCTAATTTATAACAATAATTCAAGTATTAATTTTTATTTATACTTCTTCTACAATCACTTGAGCAATTGCATAGTCAATTTCATGAGAGATACTAATCCATATTTTATAATTCTTTAGTTGGGGCTTCTTTACATATGGTCTACCTGTTTCATCATTTAAAATCACTATATCTCTCATTAATACGTTATTTTCTAAACCATTTAATGCTTTAAATAAAGCTTCTTTAGCGCTAAATCTTCCTGCTAAAAACTCACATTTCTTTTTATCTAACTTTATTTGATTGAAAACTTCAATTTCCTCATTTGTTAATATTCTTCTATATGTGTTTAGTTTTACTCGGTTGATTTGACAAATATCAATCCCAATCCCTCTAATCATGATGTCCCTCAGAAATCCTGATTTTATTGGCCAAATCTTTAATTGCTCTAAATCTATGGTTTAATGCAGATTTAGAGATTTGTTTATCGTAGTGTTCAACTGAAACATAACTTAATTCTAATAAGGATGCTTCGGGATATTTTTTTCTCAAAAAAATCGCTTCTTGCATAGATTTCGATGGTTTTTTTTCCGAATACTTTTCAATAATGTCGATATTTTTTAATTGTTCATTCGCCGCATCCATCGCTTTTTTTTCGTTTGCAATATCACAATTTATAACACGATTAATAGAATTTTTAAAATCCCGCTTAATTCTTGTATCTTCAAATTCAAACAAAGAATTATTGGCGCCAACAACTCTTAAAAAGTCTGCAATTCTTTCAGCTTCTTTTAGATAAGTGATATACCCTCTTTTATTTTTAGAAACTTTTGCATTCAAATCAAATTCTTCAGCAATCTCTTTAATGACTTGGGCATGTCTTTCTGAATAAGATTGTATTTCTAAGTGGTAAGCGCTTGTCTTTGGAGAGTTTACTGAGCCAGAAGCTAGAAAAGAGCCTCTTAAATACGCTCTCTTACAGCAATCGTTTTCTATCAGTTTATCATCAACATCTTGAAAGAACCTTGCTTCCTTATTGATTAAAGATAGCTCATTCATTAACACATCAGATGATTCATTGATTTTTACAATAAACTGTTCCTTATTTTTAAACTGTTTAACTTTCTTTTGAATTAAACTATAGTCAAAATCATAAAGTTGTTTATATAAATACACAAACCTTCTCACAACAGAATTATTAGTGGTTTGAAAAACAACACTTATGCCATGATTGTTCTTCTCAATTGAACCATTAATATGTAATAATGCAGATAATTCTGCTTTATTACAACAATTGATGTGTTTAAGGCTTTGTAATTCTTTTTTTACTTCTTTTGCAAATGACATAATATCACCATACTTCCTATGTCATATCTTATATAGTTTTAAAATTTAAAGGTATTTTTTGATTTTGCGTATGTCTCATCTTTTCTTTTTAGCCTTACATATACAGAAACTGCAATACCACCAAGTATCATCAATACCGAAGTCACAATCGCTGATTTAAGTGTCAAGCCTAAGAATTCGAATGTTAATGGATCCGTTCTCATTGTTTCAATAAAGACCCTAACGCCTCCATACCATATTAGATAGAAAGCAAATATTTCACCAAAGTGAATTTTCTTAACTCTTCTTAAAATTAACATGATTGAAAATCCTACTAAATTCAACATTGATTCATAGAAGAATGTTGGATGATAAAATCCTGGCTCAGCAACAAATTGAGATTCTCTAGGCATAAACATATTGTTCACAATAAACTCCGGAAGATTTAATGTGTACCTTAAATACTCAAATTGTTCTTTAATGGTTAAATTCGCAACTCCATCAGTCATACCACCAATCAATCCACCATGGGCTTCTTGATTAAAGAAATTACCCCATCGTCCAAAGGCTTGAGCGATGATAAAGCCAACGGCAACAATATCCAACATTTTAAAAATATCGATTTCTCTTTTCTTAGTATAAATATAAGCTAAGATGATAGCTGAGAAAAATGCACCATGTATGGCTAATCCTTCTAAACCAAAATTAGAAAAATCTAATTCTCCTGTTTGGAAACCAATGATTCTCAGTAAGGACTCACCAAATCCGCCATAAACAAAACTATCTAATTCAAATGCAACATACCAAAGTCTTGCACCTAATATAGCCAGTGGAACGATGTATAAGAATCCATCCATCAAGTCATCTTTTTTTAAACCGATTCTTTCAGTTTCTCTTAAACCTAAAGTCAAACCAACAATCATACCAAGGACAATAAAGAATGAATAAGCTAAAATAGAGAATCCTCCAACTTTAATAATTCTATTGTCTAGGTTATATATGGCTTTAATTTCAGTATCTTCATTTATTGTTGAATAGTCTTCTTCGAAAACTGACCATCTTAAAAACCTTGAATTTTCTTTATTATTCGGATTTGATGGTGGTACAATATCACACGGTGATGAATCACATGAAATCTCTTTCAACTCTGTGCCATCATAATCAACAAAGGTTACAGTAAATGGTTCATCTGTTTCTTGAGCATTCAGAGGTTGAGTATTAAAACCAAACAATGCTAAAGTTAATAATAATGTTAATGATAGTAAAGTTATTTTAATTGTCTTTTTCATTTTCTAACTCCTGGTTTTTTATAATTTGCCTATTTAATAAATCATTAAACTCTTCTGCTGAATTGTAACCCATGTCTTTAGATTTAAAATCTAAAGCAGCAGCTTCAACAAGTGTTGCTGTATTCCTAGCTTCAGTAATAGGCAATGAAGCATAAGATACATATGTATCAAATATTTTTCTTTTTCCAGTTTTTAAGCCTAATCGATCATTCTTTGATTCGTCACTCCATTTATTAAGTTCAACAATAATCGATATCCTTTTTTTCTCTCTATAAGCACGGACGCCAAACAAATAAACGACGTTAACAACACCCACACCTCTTATTTCAAGAAATTTCTTTAAAACTTCAGGAGCTTCTCCAATTAATACGCCTTTTTCAACTTGATATATTTCAACAGTATCATCTGCAACTAAAATATACCCACGTCTAATTAACTCTAAGGCTACCTCACTTTTACCAATACCACTCTTACCAGTAATTAATACTCCAACACCATTAATATCCATTAAAACACCATGCATTGAAGTTCTTTCAGCCAACTCAGCCTGTAAAAATTCATAGAGTTCACTAAATAATGAAGTTGTCATATAAAAACTTTTTAATATAGGTATGTTATATTGGTTACCTAATTTAATAAATAGCTTAGGCACATCCACATTCTTTGTAAATATAAAAGCAGGTGGATTCTTCTTCATCATCGAGTCAACCCTAGATTCTTGATCCTCTTTAGATAAGGAGTGGAAAAAAGCAGCTTCCTTAGAACCTAAAATTTGAATTCGATCGTTTTCATAAAAATCTAGCATCCCCGCTAATTCTAAGCCTGGTTTAGCAAGTGCTGCAATGGAAATTTTTTTATGAATACCTTCTTTTCCTGCAACCAATTTTAACTCTAAACCCTCTATAACCCTAGAAATTTTAAGTGATGTCATATAATCACCTCTTTTTCTTATTAACAAATCGTTCAATTTGTTTGTAAACATGCTTGATTATGAACCTAAGAAACATAAATACTATAACAAATAAAATATGATGATAAGAACTTAAAAAAAGTCCAAAATCAAAGAATAGAAAATCAATTGAATAGAAATAAATAATATTAATTAACATAAAAATAGTTCCTACTGAATAAATAACTATTTGCATATGTTTTTTAAATAAATATTTCTTGTAAAATTCTTCAAACAAAGTAAAACCAAAAATAATTAACATTAAATATAAGTCATTTGTAAAACTACTAACGAATAAATGGCCTATGACTTTAATTAAAACTAAAGCAGTGATTAAGTTTACTAGAAAACTAATCACAAAATTAATCACTGGACTGTGAGAATACACAGCCGCAAGATTAATTTTAATAATCGGTCTTCCACCACCAAAGCCTTTTTTATTTTTTTTGTTTTGTTCTTTTACTTTTTCAATAAGTTTTTCAAGATCTTCAATTTCTTTTCTTATTTCTTCGTTTGTCTTTTTATCATTGTTTTTGTTTTTCTCACTCATTATTATCACACTACTTTATTTATGAATATCATATCATATTTAACGAAAAATAGATATTTAACTACTGTTCTAAGACATCTTTCAAATATTGACCTGTGTATGACTCTTTTACTTTTGTGATTGCTTCAGGTGTTCCATATGCCAATAAGTTTCCGCCTCTTTCTCCACCTTCTGGGCCAAGGTCAATAATATGGTCAGCTGTCTTAATAACATCTAAGTTATGTTCAATGATAATGACAGTCGCACCTTTATCAACAATATGGTTTAAAACTTGCATTAATTTTTTAATATCATGGGTATGTAATCCAGTGGTTGGCTCATCAAGAATATATATAGATTTATCAGTAATTCGTTTATATAATTCTGAGGCTAATTTTACCCTTTGTGCTTCACCGCCAGATAAAGTTGTTGAAGATTGGCCAAGTTTTATATATCCAAGGCCAACGTTGTTAATAGTCTCTAACTTCTTTTGTACTTTTGGTATTTTATCAAAAAACTCCATGGCCTCTTCCACTCTCATATCTAAAACATCAGCAATATTCTTACCTTTATATTTAACTTGAAGTGTTTCTTTATTATATCTTTTTCCATGGCATTCTTCACATTCGACATAAACATCAGGCATAAAATGCATTTCAATTTTAATGACACCGTCACCTTGGCACGTTTCGCAGCGTCCCCCTTTTACATTAAATGAAAATCGTCCTTTTTTATATCCTCTTAATTTTGATTCTTTGGTTTTTGCATATAAATCTCTAATATGATCAAATACACCCGTATAAGTAGCAGGATTTGATCTTGGTGTTTTTCCGATTGGTGATTGGTCTATATCAATAATTCGATCAAACTGATCATAATTCTTAATCTCTTTAACTTCACCTGGCGTTTCTCTTCTTCTCGTTATCAAATTAACAAGATTCTTATATAGTACCTCATTAACTAAAGAAGATTTACCTGAACCTGAAACACCTGTAACAACTGTTAAACAACCTATAGGAAAATCAACACTGATATTTTTTAAATTATTTTCTTTTGCGCCTATTACTTGTAAATGACCATAATCATGGTTTCTTCTTTTCTTAGGAATATCAATCTTTAATTCACCGCGCAAATATTTTCCGGTATATGTCTGACCATTGTTTTTCAATTCTTCAGGTGTACCAATAAATTCTAAACGTCCACCATGTTCACCAGCACCTGGTCCAATATCAACAACCAAATCACTTTCTAAAATCATTTCGGTATCATGTTCAACAATAATCATGGTGTTCCCTAAATTCTTCATTTCTTTTAATGACTGAATTAAACGCTGATTATCTCTTTGATGTAAACCGATTGATGGTTCATCTAAAACATATAAGACACCAGTTAATCTAGACCCAATTTGAGTTGCCAATCGAATTCTTTGTGCTTCTCCACCAGACAAAGTCATCGATGCTCTTGCTAGCGTCAAATAATCCAATCCTACATTCACAAGGAAACTTAACCTATCTTTGACCTCTTTAATGATTGGTCTAGCGATTTCTTGATCTTGATTTTTTAAATCTATCTTATTAAAGAAACTTAGTAAATCAACAATACTTAGTTTAGAAACATCATCAATGTTCTTACCTTCAATATAAACTGATAAAGCCTCTTCATTTAATCTTTTACCATGACAAGCATCACATTCAATATCACTCATCATGCCCTCGATCCAACGTCTAATCATCCTAGAAGATGTATTCATATAACGTCTTTCTAAACCAATAATAACACCTTCAAAAGGTTTTTTTGATTTATGGAATAAACGTCCTTCTCTAGATACATATTTATAATCTATTTCTTTTTCAGATCCATATAAGAGAATATTTTGTTGTCTCTTAGTTAAGTTTTTAAACGGTTTATCTAAAGGGATTTTTAAAGCCTTTGCAGTTTGTTCAATTTGTCTGTAGTAAATAGAATCCTTTTTAGCATACTTTTGGAAAACATTGTCTTCTAGACTTAAACTTGTATCTGGCAATAAAGCCTTTACATCTATTTTACGATTAAAACCTAAACCGTTACATGTTGCACATGCACCACTTGGCGCATTGAAAGAAAATAACCTAGGTTCTAAATCCGGAATGGTAAAACCACAAATAGGACAAGAAAAGTTCTCACTAAATAGTTTTTCTTCCCCATCAATAATAACCTTGACATTTCCGTCGCCAAGTTTAGATGCAGTTTCCAATGAATCATATAATCTCGTTCTTGCAGACTTTTTTACAATTACTCTATCAATTACAACATCAATGTCATAACGATTATTTTTATTTAACTCAATGTCTTGATCTAACTCAAAATCTTCTTCATTGATTCTTATGCGTGTATAGCCTTCTTTTCTCAAATGCTCAATAACATCTTTATGCGATCCTTTTTTCCCTCTTACGACAGGCGAAAGAATGATCAATCTTGATTGATCATTTTCAATGATTCTATCAGTCATTTCTTGAATAGACTGAGACTTAATTTCGACATGATGAATTGGACAATACGGTTTACCAATCCTTGCATATAACAACCTTATATAATCATAAATTTCAGTAACAGTTCCAACTGTTGAACGCGGATTATGTGATGTTGATTTTTGATCAATAGAAATTGATGGAGATAACCCTTCAATAACATCAACATCAGGCTTTTTCATATTTCCTAAGAATTGTCTTGCATACGCACTTAATGATTCAACATATCTACGTCTTCCTTCTTCATAAATAGTATCGAAAGCCAAACTAGTTTTACCTGAACCAGATAAACCAGTCATGACAACCAATTGATTTTTTTTGAATTCTAAATCAATTGATTTTAAGTTGTTTTCTCTTGCTCCTTTTATTGTTATATAATCTTTCAAATTATTCACCCATATCTATCATATCTTTAAATTGCTCTTCACTTAGAATTTCTATTCCTAAGTCCTTTGCTTTATCATATTTAGACCCTGGTTGATCGCCTGCCAACACATAATCTGTATTTTTTGATACAGAAGAAGTGACAGACCCGCCCATGTCTTCTATTACTTTCTTCGCTTCTTTTCTTGTGAAATCTTCTAGACTACCTGTTAAAACAACCGTTTTATTCGTAAAAACAGTGTCTTTATCCACAGATGAATCTTTATATTCTGTATTCAAACCCAAGGATTCAATTTCTTTTACTAAAGATAAATTATCTTCATTATGAAAATACACAACTACTGAATTGGCAATGGCTTCACCAATATCTCTTATATCAGACAAGTTTTCTATAGTGGCATCTACTAAACAATCCATTGTTTTAAAATTTTTAGCAAGTGTTTTAGAAGCTTTTTGGCCAACATAACGAATGCCCAATCCAAAGATTAATTTATCTAAATTATTGGATTTACTGTCTTCAATGGCAGACAATAAATTCTCAACACTTTTTTCACCCATACGCTCTTTTTTAATTAAAGATTCTTTGTGATTCGTTAACTTAAATATATCAGCAATATCCTTAAGTAATCCATCATTGTATAAATCAGTAATAATGGCTTCACCTAAACCATCAATATTATATGCAGCTCTTGAAGCAAAATGAATCATACCTTCTAGATGTTTAGCATCACAGGTAGGATTTACACAATAATAATCTGCTTCCCCTTCTTTTCTAATAATTTTATGATGACAGACTGGACATTCATCAATCATTTCAAATAGATGTTCATTACCAGTTCTTTTATCAGTCACAACAGAAACAACTTCTGGAATAATTTCTCCCGCTTTTCTAATTATGACATGATCATTGACTCTAATGTCTCTAGATTTAATGAAATCTTCATTATGTAGAGTTGCTCTTGAAACACTTGAACCAGAAATATCAACAGGCTCTAAATACGCAACTGGTTTAATAACTCCTGTTCTGCCGACTTGAAACTCAATATTATTTAAAGTGGTTTCTTTTTCTTCAGTTGGAAATTTAAAAGCTGTTGCCCATTTAGGAAACTTTGATGTATAGCCTATTTCATCATAATATTTTAACTCATTCACCTTTATAACTATTCCATCTATCTCATATGGCAGATCATGTTTAATTTTTTCTATCTCATTAATAAATTTTATGACGCAATCTATATTCTCACAATATGTTGTTTTTTCATTAACATTAAAACCTAATGATTTCAAAGTCATTAAAGTGTCATAATGATTTTTGAAATCATCATGAAAACCATAATAAATATAAGCATCTAACCGACGTTGATGAACCACTTTCGGATCAAGTTGGCGCATAGTTCCAGCAGCTGCGTTTCTAGGGTTTTTAAATAACTCTTCACCCTTTTCTTGTCTTACCTTATTGATTTGATTAAAATTATTCTTACCTATAAAGATCTCTCCACGAACTTCTAATTTGTCTTTAAAATCAATTTTCAAAGGCAAGGTTTTGATTGTCTTAACATTCTCGGTAATGTCTTCACCAACAACTGAGTTTCCTCTTGTTGCAGCTCTTTTGAAATATCCATCTTCATAAATAATTGATACAGATAATCCGTCTATTTTTAATTCAACTGTATAGGAATAATCATTAACAACCTTATTTATCTTTTTATCAAAGTTTCTAATCTCATCTTCAGAAAAAACATTGCTTAAAGAAAGCATAGGTCTTTCGTGTTCGACTTTTTCAAACTTGGCACTTACTTCTCCACCTACACGTTGTGTTGGTGAATCAGGGGTTTGATATTCGGGATGATCTTCTTCAAGTTTAATAAGTTCATTCATTAGTTGATCATACTTAACATCTGATACAGAAGGATTATCTTTCACATAATATTCATAATTATAATGGTTAATTATTTCTTTTAGCTCATCAATTCTTTTCTTTACACTCATAGATTTACTCCTCCACTTTGAAACTTGGATGATCTTTTACTAAAGTTTTAATACCATGTGGCATAGAAAATGCAATTTTGACTAAATCGCCCTTGACTTCAACAACCATTCCTTTTCCAAAAACTTTATGAATAACTTTATCCGAAGCTTTAATTTGTTTTTCATCTTTTTGGTATTCATAATGTTCAATGACAGGTCTTTTTCTTGATGACCTTGCGCGTTCAAAATTAATTTTTGTATGATGGTTGGTTCCCCTTTTATCAAGCAAATCTTCCTCAATCTCTTCAATAAATTGAGAATCAAGATTATCCATATACCTTCCATACATAAACCTGGTTTTACAATTAGTCAAATAAACAAGATTTCTTGCTCTTGTTAAGCCAACATAAAAAAGTCTTCTTTCTTCATCAATGTTATTTGCTGAATCAAAACTATTTCTAATGGTTGGAAATAAACTTTGTTCTAAGCAAGTCATAAACACAACATCAAATTCCAAACCTTTGGCTGAATGGAATGTCATTAAACTGACCGCTTCCTTTTCTTGGTTCTCTTCTGCTTCAACATGTAAAACCAAATCATTTAATAAAGTTGCTAACTTATCGTAATTAGAAATACTATAATCATAATCACTTATTTTTTCTAAGATGATGGTTTTAAACTCTTCTAGGTTATCAAGTCTTCTTTCAGATTGAAAAGTCTTATCTGCGGTAGAGTCATCCTTTTCTAACATCGCTTTATAACCACTCTTATCCAGCAATAAATCATAAGTATCTAATAGAGTTCTGTTTTCTAATTCTTGTTTAAGTTCAATAATCATTGATTTAAATCTTATCATTTCTTTAGCGGCTTTTCCCGATAACAAGCCATTTTCTAAATCAATACAATCAAATAACTTTAAATTGTTTTCTTCAGCGTAATCAACTAATTTCGAAAAAGAAACATTACCCACACCTCTTTTTGGTGTATTGTAGACTCTCGAAAAAGAATAGTTATCACCACTATTAATCAGTAGATGTAAATAAGCTATAATATCTTTAATTTCTTTTCTTTTATAGAAGGATAAATTCCCGACAACTTTATGTGGCATATTATATTTTAAGAACACATCTTCAAATCGACGCGACATAGAATTGTTTCTATACAAAACTACAATATCTTCTAAATTTGATCCTTCTCTTCTTAACTTTCTAATTTGTTCATAAACATAGTATGCTTCTTCTTCATCAGTATTGGCTTTAAAATGTATAATTTTATCGCCTTGACCTAACTGTGAATATAAGTCTTTAGGAATTCTATTCTGATTATTTTTAATTACAGAATTCGCCGCTCTTAGTATTGTGTCTTTAGAGCGGTAGTTTTGATTTAAAATAATTTTTTCATGTTCAGGAAAATCTTTAGCGAACTTTTTAATATTTTTTATATTCGAACCTCTAAAAGCATAGATGCTTTGGTCTTCATCACCGACAATAAATAGGTTTCGATGTTTTTTAGCTAGTTCATAAACAATATTATATTGAAGATTGTTAGTATCTTGAAACTCATCCACTAATATATATTGGAACTTATCTTGATATCTTTTTAAAATTCCCTCAAAATCTTGTAATATCTTTAAAGTTAATACCAGTAAATCTTCAAAATCAACAAGATTATTATCCTTTAAGTATTGAATATATAAAGGGTATATTTGTCTTAACATTGATCTAATTGGTTCATCAGTCTGATTAATACTTGTCAACTTACCTTTAATTTTATTAATAAGTTTTGAAGTGATCTTTGGAGAATAAGTGCTCAAGTCATAATTGTGTTTTTTCAATAAATTCTTGATGATATTGGTTGAGTCTTGATCATCGATGATTTGAAAATTTTTATCATAGTCTAAGTTATCAATTTCTCTACGTAAAAAATTAGCACCCATCGAATGAAATGTTGATATCCATATTTGCTTGGTTGGCAAATCAATCAACTGATGGACACGTTCTTTCATCTCATTAGCTGCTTTATTCGTGAACGTAATAGCTAAAATGTTTGAAGGAGAAATACCAGCTTCTTTGACTAAATAAGCTATTCTATGTGTTAAAACGCTGGTCTTCCCAGATCCCGCTCCAGCCACAGCCATGACAGGTCCTTCTACAATTTCAACCGCTTTTTTTTGTTCTTTATTTAAATGTTTTGTAAGATTATTTTCCAAAATATCACCTTTAAATATTATACCATGATTGGCTTAAAGTATAAACTCATAAACCTTTAATATGCAGAAAAAAATCAAGGAAAAACTCCTTGATTTTATTTAAATCTTGATTTAAGTTCCACTGTTCTATTAAAGACTAAATTGTCTTTTTTCGAATCGTAGTCTGTCGCAAAATATCCTGTTCTAATGAATTGAAATTTTTCCCCAATTTCAGTATCTTCCAATGCTGTTTCAACAAAACCATGCATTGTTGACCATGAATTAGGATTCAATCTTTCAAACAAATCTTTTTTTGAATCAGAATCTAACATCAATGGTTCAAATAAATTAAATACAGCTGGTCTAGCAGTAGTCGCTTCAACATAATGAATATTTCCATTAGGCTTTCTATCATTAAAGCCTGATCCTGATTTTGTTTCAGGATCATAAGTACATAGTATCTCCTTTATTTCACCATTTTCATCTTTGATAATTTCATTACATTTGATAAAGTACGCTCTCATCAATCTCACTTCAACATCTTTTGCTAGACGTCGCCATTTTTTATTTGATTTTTCTTCAATAAAGTCATCTCTATCAATATATACATGTTTACCAAAAGCGATTTTTCTAGATCCTAAATCTTCATTGTTTTGATTGTAATCAACATCAATCCATTCAATTTCATTATCCGGATAATTAGTAATAGTAACTTTTAAGGAATTAATAACTGCATGAACTCTTTTAGTTTTATAATTCAAATCATTTCTTAAAGCATTTTCTAACATTTCACTAGAAACAGTTGAGTTAACTCTGGACAACCCAGTGCTTAAAATAAAATCTTTTATAGATTCTTTGGTGTAACCTCTTCTTTTTAGTCCAGCCAATGTCGGCATTCTTTGATCGTCAAAACCATTAACTTTATTAGCTTCAACCAATGCTTTTAAATATCTCTTAGACATAATCGTATTGGTAATATTTAAACGACCAAATTCGTGCTGATGCGGTATGTGTTGCATTTCACATTTTTCAACAAACCAATCATATAATACTCTATGATCATCATACTCTAAAGAACATAATGAATGTGTAACACCTTCAATGGCATCTTGAATTGGATGTGCAAAATCATACATAGGGTAAATATTCCATTTATCCCCAGTATTTTGATGGTGCACATGCATAATTCTATATATCACAGGATCTCTCATATTCATATTCGGAGAAGCCATATCAATCTTTGCTCTTAATGTTTTTTCTCCATCTTTGTAGATGCCATCTTTCATTTCTTTAAAGAGTTTAAGGTTTTCTTCTACAGTCCTATCTCTATATGGTGAATCTTTACCAGGAGATGTTAGAGAGCCTCTATATTCTCTCATTTGATCAGCATTAAGATCACATACATAAGCCAACTCATTTTTAATTAATTTAACCGCCAATTCATAGTTAATATCAAAATAATCTGAACCATATAAAATTTTATTAGGCTCGTAACCCAACCATTTAATATCTTTTATAATTGCATCAACGAAAGACTGATCTTCATTCGAAGGATTTGTATCATCAAACCTCAAGTTGGTTTTACCCTTAAAATTATTGGCTAGTTCGAAATTCATGATGATTGCTCTTGCGTGACCAATATGTAAATATGCACTTGGTTCAGGTGGAAAACGAGTAACTATTTCATCAACTTTTCCTTTTTTTAAATCTTCTTCCATGATTGTTTTAATAAAATTAGATTCCATTTATTGACCTCTTTCTAAATCTAAACGAGAATGTCCATTAATATACAAATCGTCCGATTTACCGTATTTTTTATATTGGAAATATCCTGCTGAAGCAATCATAGCTGCATTGTCTGTGCAATAAGCCATTTTAGGGAAATAAACAGGTATATCCTTAATTATCTCTTTCATTTTCTTTCTTAATCCAGAGTTTGCAGCAACCCCACCAGCAACTATTATTTGTTTCACATCATAATATTCTTTAGCTTTAATTGTTTTTTCTACAAGAACATCTGTAACAGCTTCTTGGAAACTCGCTGAAAAATCTTTGGGATTAATTGTTTCGTTTCTCTGTAACATATTGTGATGCTTATTTATAACATGTGATTTTAAACCAGAAAAACTAAAATTAAAATCATGACTGTTAATCATTGGTCTTGGGAAGTCAAATACATCATTGCCTTCTGTAGCTAATTTATCAACCACCGGCCCACCTGGATATCCCAGTCCTAAGACCCTTGCAACTTTATCATAAGCTTCTCCAACAGCATCATCTTGTGTTTCTCCTAATTTTTCAAAAGAAAAATGTTCTTTCATCAAAATAAGTTCAGTGTGACCACCAGATACAACCAGCGCTAATAAAGGAAACTCCATACCCTGTTCTATATAATTCGCATATATATGACCGCTAATATGGTGAACTCCTATAATTGGGATGTGATAGTTTAAACTAATCACCTTTGCTGCATTAATACCAATGAGCAAAGACCCTATTAATCCAGGTCCTTTTGTTACCGCTATTAAATCTATATCTTCATAAGTTAATTTGGCTTTATTTATCGCCTGATCAAAAACATAAGTAATTCCTTTTACATGCTCTCTCGAAGCAATTTCAGGAACCACACCACCATATGATTGGTGGATGTCTATTTGAGACAACACTTCGTTTGATAAAACAATGTTACCATCTTTAACAACACTAACACTTGTTTCATCACAGCTTGTTTCAACACCTAACACATACATATTTTCACTTCCTAAATTTTCTTATACATTAACAATGCATTTTCATTATTGCTATAATAATTCTTTCTAATTGATACTTTCTTAAAACCGACTTTTTCATATAATTGAATAGCCTCTTTATTGGTTTCTCTTACCTCTAATGTCCATTCGTTAATATGTCTTTCTCTTAAAAAAACTTCTAACTGAAATAAAGCTGATTTCCCATAACCTTTTCTTCGATATTCTTCTTTTATAAGCATACTAAAAACTTGTGATTTGTCTTCATCTAGCCAAATAATAACATAACCTATAAAAATATTCGTTTTATAGATTCCGAAAATTTTATATAAAGAATTCGTTACATAATTTTCAACAAACACCTCATAATTGGTTTTATTAAAATGCTCATTTTCATATGCAATGACCTCTAATAAATCCTTCTTATCTAAAACTTTTAAATTAATCATTTTTTAAGTTTCGTTCCGCTTCAGTTATTTGTAAATAATTTGGAACAAGCTCATGAATATTTTCAACTTCTTCCATTAAATTTGAATCCAACATCTTAATTACCTGAGGTTTTCCAGACACTACAATGTCATACTCTTCTTGATGTTTTGATTTAAAGGATTCAATATTCATAAGTACATCTTGATTAACATATTTCATTTGTCTGTCCTTCTGATTGAAATATGCCATAAATGCATTACCTCTTCTTGCATCAATCAGTGGCAAAATATAATCATGATCTGAGTGACTGGCCATTAGGGCTAATGATGATATCTTAATAACTTTTACATTGTTTAAATATCCTATCATTTTTCCAACCGTTACACCAATTCTTACACCAGTATAACTGCCAGGTCCAACACCCACAATAATTTCATCTAAATCTTTTAATTCTATTGATTGTTTGTTTAGCATTTCTTCTAGTAAAGGCATAATGGTAACAGAATGATCATTATCTCCAACTTGATAAACATAATCAACTTCAGAATTATCTATCACTAAAGAAAGAAAAATATATTTAGTTGCTGTATCGATGATTAATCTTTTGTATGATTGTTTCATATTCTTCACTTCCTTCAATATAAACATCTCGTGATGATTCATTAATAAAGAAAAACTTCAAACTTAAAAATTCTTTTGGTAACATTGTTTGAATGTAAGGATACCATTCGATCACTGAAACACCATCGCCATAAATATAATCATCTAATTCATAATCATAGCCAATGTCTTCCAGACGGTAAACATCCATGTGATATAAATTAAGCTTTCCTTTATAGGTTTTTAATATAGTAAAAGTAGGAGAATTCAAGTTATCATTAATTCCCATGGCTTTTGCTAAATATTTTGTGAATGTTGTTTTCCCTGACCCTAGATCACCGCTTAAGCCAATAATCATTCCAGGGAAAACTTCACTAGCAATTATATGTGCTAATTTCTCTGTATTTTTTTCAGAATTTAATCTAATATTTATTTTCACAATAACTCCTAATTTCTGTTAAATAATCTATTAATAATTATATCATATATTCTATAAAATCATAGTTATAGCGTCGTAAAAAGAGTATTTTATGATTTAACTTAAGAAAATACAATTATATGTTATAATATCAATATCAAGTTTATGTTTATATTTCGGGGGTCAGTTATGTTCCTTATCATACACAATCCATTATCAAGTAATAGAAAATCTCGTAAGAAAACGAAAAAAATTGTTCGTTTATTCAAAAAAAAGAATATTCAGTTTATTGTTAGATCTACTCTTAAAATTAACGATATGCATCAATATTTAGATAGAAGAGAATATATTACAGATATACTTCTATTAGGAGGAGATGGATCAATAAACTATTTTATTAATAATGTTGATGTATCAAAAATCAAACAAAGAATTCATTTGGCCAAGAGTGGTTCCGGCAATGATTTTTTAAGATCTTTAAAACCTTTATTTAGTGCAGATGTTTCAATTGGTCGAGCCGTCTTAAATCAAGAAAAGACTGTTAAGTTCATTAACGGTTGCGGATTAGGATTTGATGGCATGGTGAGTCACTATGTCAATAACGATAATAAAAAGAATAAAATTTCTTATCTTATCAATGTTTTTCGTTCTATTTTACATTTTGATAGTCAAACAATCAAAGTTACAATTGATGGTGAAGAAAAACTATATCACCGTGCATATATCGCTTCTATTCAGAATGGTCGTTACTTCGGTGGTGGTATGAAAGCTGCGCCTAACGCCGATATCACAAGTGATAGTTATGAAATAATTGTTGTTCATAATATAAACAAATTGTTATTACAGTTGTTATTAATGAGTATTTACCCAGGATGGCATCGTTTTATAAAAAAACGCATCAAAATTTTAAGAGGTAAAAATATCCAAGTTGAATTTCCAAAACCTACTTATTTCCAAGCTGATGGAGAAGTTAAAGCTGATATAAATTGTATCCATGTTAATGCAATTGATAATCGAAGGTTCTATGCATTTACAAAAAACACTTTTAAAAAACTTGAAAGAAAATAATATAATATAAAAGCGCTATTCATTTTAAATAGCGCTTTTTTTTATGGTAAAAACTAAATTCGTTTTTTTAACTCCTCAGATAATCTCTCGAAACCTGGCTTTTCCAGTAATGCAAACATATTCTTTTTATAGCTTTCTACACCCGGTTGATTGAATGGATTGACACCTAAAACATATCCACTGACACCAACCGCTAATTCAAAGAAATAAACCAAATATCCAAAACTATAAGCATCTATTCTAGGGATGGTAAATAACATGTTTGGTGTTCCACCATCTAGATGTGCAAGCATTGTTCCTTTTAAAGCTTGTTTATTTACATAATCAACTGTCTTATTTTCCAAATAATTAAGTTGGTCTAAGTTTAATGAATCATGATTAATTGTTACATCTTTTTTAGGCTCTTGAACCTCAATCATAGTTTCAAATAAAACTTTTTTCCCTTCTTGAATAAACTGACCTAAGGAGTGTAAATCAGTGGTGAATGATGCACTTGAAATAAATAGGCCTTTTCCATCTTTTCCTTCCGATTCACCAAATAACTGTTTCCACCATTCAGAAAAATAGTTCAATTTAGGTTCGTTATTAACAAGCATTTCAAGAGCAAAACCTTTTCTGTACAATAAATGACGCAACGCTACATACATGTGAACATCATTTTTATATACATCTTTTAGTTTATAAGATCTCTTAGATGCTTTTGCGCCTCTGATCATTTGTTTTATATTAATTCCAGCAACGGCTATTGGTAATAAACCTACTGGTGTTAACACAGAAAAACGACCGCCAATATCATCAGGAACAATATATGATTTGTATCCTTCTTTATCAGCCAAAGTTCTTAGCGCCCCCTTAGAAGCATCTGTCGTCGCTATAATTCTATCTTTTACTTCTTCTTTACTATATTTAGTTTCTAATAGTTGCTTTAATGCCCTAAAAGCAATAGCTGGTTCAGTCGTTGTACCTGATTTTGATATGACATTAATTGAGAAACTTTTATTTCCTAAGTAGTTTAATAACTCATTAAGGTAACTTGGTGATAAGTTTTGTCCAGCAAAAATTATCTCCATTGATTTTCTTTTTTGAAAATATGGTTTCATATACTCAATAGCGGCTTTAGCCCCAAGATAGGAACCGCCAATTCCAATCACAACCAATACTTGTGATTGTTTTCTAACTTTTTTTGCTGTATTTTGAATGTCGTTTAAAAAATCCTTATCAAGTTGGTCTAATAATTCAATCCAACCAATATAGTCATTTCCTTCACCACTTTTATTGTTTAAGGTTTTTCTAGCATGAGTAATCTCTTTTTGTATTGCTTTTAAGTCATTCATATCTATAAATGGCAATACATTATTGTAATTAAACTTTAAATATTTTTCTTTCATATCGTTCCCTCCAAGATTTAGATTATATTAAAATTTAAGAATTGTCAAATAAAAAACAACGAAATTACTCGTCGTCTTTTTGATACTTGTCAACCCAAGCCTTTAGTTCATCTTCCAAAGGTCTGAATCCAGTTTTTAACTCTGTAGATTCTCTTTTTTTACGTCCGGTCTTATTTTGACTTTTATAACTGAAACTTATTTTGTCACCTTCAACTTTGATAACTTCAACAGTTACTTCATCCCCTACAGTAAGATAGTCTTCAATATTTCTTACATAGCCATCGCTAACTTCAGATATATGAATTAATCCATCATATTTATCTTCAACTTTTACGAAAGCGCCGTAAGGTTTAATATTAGTAATACGACCTTTGACGATGTCTCCTTTATTCATAATTAACACCCCTCAAAGAAACTGATAATATTATAACACAATATCAGTTTTTATCAAGCAAGACATATTGTAAATGACAAAATTGTTAGTTTCTAATTTAAAAGCAACAAAGAAAATATGGAATTGCATTAAGGTTAAAAAGAAAAATATGTCATAATATATTTGTGTACTAGTCAAGAAAGGAGAGTTTTATGCAAAGACTAGATTACGAAGATATACTAAAGATATATAAATTGATTTCTTTAAACTATAGCGCCTATAATATTTCTAAGTTAATGAATATTCATCCTTCCACAATGTATCGTTTAATCCAAAATAATATTCAAATAAAAACGAATCCATTTAACCAAAATATAAATTACCGTGATTGTATTCATCTTACTGAGTGTAGACATAAAATTAATCGGTGTCCTAAAGTCTGTGTTCGATATCAAAAATACTTGTGTCCAAAACTAAGGAAATTTCCATTCATCTGTGATTTCTGTGAAGGCAAGTATTATTGCAAGAAAGAACATCATTTATGGAATCCTGACCAAGTATATATCAAACGTGTGGATAGATTACATGATTCAAGGACTCATATTCGTCTAAGTAAAAAGGAGCTTAGTGTTTTTGATCAATGGCTTTCACCTCATATTAAACAAAAGAAATCCATAGAAGTCATTCACTCCGTTTATCCGGAAATGTTCCCTGTATCTACTTCAACTGTCAGGCGGTGGATTAATAAAACGAGAATGACTGTTAGAAGGATTGATTTATTACGCGCTGTCTCTTATCACCTCAAAAAGGAATATCGCTATATAAGACGAGGAAACCCTAACCCTTTAATTAAATATGGTCATACCTATAACTTCTTTAAAACTTATATTAGTCTTCATCCTCAAGCTTCTATCATGGAGTTCGATACTGTTCATGGACCTCAAAGTGAGAAAACAAAACTTCTTACTATATTTCACCGGAAATCACATCTTCAACTCGGGTTTTTGATTCCTGATTTAACTTGTCACTCTGTGACAAAAGTCCTTGACTCACTCCGAACTAAATTAGATTCTCATTACCAATTACTTTTTCAAGTGATTTTAGCCGATAATGGTCTAGAGTTTGATAATTTAATGAAGGTCTCTATAGACAATAATACTGGCGAGGCTTTATCCCAAGTATTCTATACTAGACCTTACCGTTCTGGTGATAAAGGCGCTTGTGAACGCAATCATGAACTTTTTCGCTATATCGTTCCTAAAGGCCACAAACTTTCAGATTTTAATCAAAAAGACATCAACTTCATCTTCTCCATGATCAACTCTTATCCAAGAAAATCACTTGATTGGAAGACTCCGATTGATGTCTTTCTGAAATCATACCCAAAGGATATACTTAACTCTTTTTCTATTAAGCCGCTTCCTTTGGAAGACATTAACTTTAGACGTTAATGCCTTTTTCCAAGAACTAATCCCCATTAATTCTTTTATTGACTAGAACACAACCATATTTAACAAGTTGCGTTTAGTTTTAAAATAATTCTAAGCTCTCTATTTTAAGTGTGCCTAATTTTACTCGATTCACTTATATATTACCTAATATTTATAAAAAAAGAAAGTTTAAAGTTACTTTAAACCCTCTTTATAGCTTGTTTTTTTGAATTTATTATTTAAGTCTCTATTTTATTGCATTTACTTTATTAACTAACAGTAAATGACAAAATAATATGATTTTTGGCCATTTCGTTCATAAATACTCAATTTTTATCAATTAAAAAAGAATAATCAAATGATTATTCTTTATCGTCTTCAAAATTATGTGCTATTGATGATGCTGCAGCAGCTGCAATAGCGCCTACAATATCATCTAAAAATGTATTACATTTATTTGGATCTTTCCCCGCTTCATCAAGTGTGCCGATGATACCAGGTTTTAATTTATCCACATAACCAAAGTTTGTAAAACCAATTGATCCATAAACATTAACAATTGATAAGACTAAAATCTCATCAATACCATATAATGGGTTATCACTATTAATAAGTGTTTCTAATGGTTCGGAAAGTTTTCCTTCTTCAGCCAAACGATCTAACTCAATACCTGTTAAGATAGCGTTTTGAACTTCTCTTTTATCCAAGACCCTCTCAATGGCTTCAACACATTCACCCATGACTAGTTTGGGAATATATTTTTTTTGTAAATCAAAAACAATATTCGCAATCTCTTCTATGGTCGCGCCGCGTTCAATTAACAAATTTTTTGAAATTTCTTTCATCTTCTTATTTGATTTTACTATATCGTGACTCATGCGATTAGTTCAACTCCTATCACACCAGGTACTCTTTCTAACAATGTATCTTCTATTAGATCATTCATTGTAGAATCAACTGCAGCACAGCCTACACAGGCTCCAGACAATCTTACATAAACAATACCATCTTCAAATTTTACAAACTCTACATCGCCACCATCACGGTTAATATAGGGTCTAATTAATTCAATAACTCCTTTTATTTCAGCTATGATATCTTCATAGTTCATAATATCTACTCCTTTACTTTTTATCTTTTTCCGTATCTTTTTGAATATTTTTCACAATATAATATGCACAATTTGGCGCACATGATTCTACAATATAATCTGGAATCAACTCATGGTTAGAATCTTCAAATCCTTTAAGTCTTAAAAGGCCTGCTGAATAATCTCCAACAATGAATTTATATTTTTCAAAATAATCTGTATATCTTTGATTAAAATCATCTAAAACAAAAGCTTCTCTATAGTTTTTTACTAACTCAAACATGCCATGTTCTGTTTCAATCATATAATCACATCCTTAGGTTACATATTTTATCATATAAAGGGGTAAATTCACAAAATAATTACTTATTAATTTAATCTAAAATAAAATCAGATTTTTCAATCATTACAATCGCTTCACACATGATGCCTTTTTCTTCTCCTACAAAACCTAAACCTTCATGCGTTGTCGCTTTGATTGAAATAAATCTTTTTTTACAATTTAATATCTCGCCAATAATCTTTTTCATATCAGCTATATAAGGACTCAATTTAGGTTTTTCTAAAGAAACCATACAATCAAGATTTGATATTTCATATCCTTTACTAGAAGCATAATTATAAACTTCTTTTAATATAAGTTTAGAATCATAGTCTTTATATTTAGGATTATCATCAGGAAAAAATTTACCAAGATCTCCTAATCCTAGAGCACCTAACAATGATTCGGCAATTGCATGCAACAAACAATCTCCATCTGAATGACCAACACTACCTTTATAGTGGTCTATCTGCAAACCACCAAGTATAAATTTTTCACCTTCTTTTAAAGGGTGAACATCTTTTGAAAATCCAATTCTAATCATAGTATATCCTCCATTATATCTAAATCAAACTTAGTTGTTAATTTAATATTTGCATCATTGTCTTCTATAAGTCTAATGTCTTTCTTTAATTCACCCATATAAAGTGATGCGTCATCAGTGTATTCATGGTCTTTCTCTAACGCTAATTCATAAGCTTTTAGAATTTCTTCTTTTTTGAAAGCTTGCGGTGTTTTTATATATCCAATTTGATCTCTATTTAAATATTCTTTTATAATGTCATTCTTATATTGAATGATAGAATCTTTGGCTTTGGTAAAGAGAATGGCTGGTTGATTTATAACTTCTTTCTTTAAGATTTCTATACTCTTTTTAGAAATGTTTGGCCTAGCCCCATCGTGGATAAATACATAAGTATCCTCCAGTAAATTGATTAAAGCTTCGTATACACTTTTTTGTCTCGTGTCTCCACCTTTAATAACCTTTACTTTTTCTTGCTTAAACAAGATTTTTATTCGATCATAATCTTCTCTATTGGCAACAATAATCACTTCAGAAAATTCAGGATCCTCAATGAATAGTTTTGAAGCGTGTTCTATCACTGTTTTTTCCTTAATTTTATAAAGAACCTTATTATAGCCTAGACCCATTCTTTCTCCAGATCCTCCACCTAAAATAATTGCTGAAAACATTATGCACCTCCAAAAATAGAATAATTATTCTTATTATCAGATATCGCTTCTTCTAATGCTTTATTACTTAAACTTACCAAATCATTGATATTCATCTTACTCCAAGGGTCACTCTTAACAACACCTAAATTAGGATAAATAATTTGTTGAATACCACCAATGTTTAATTTTAAGTTTATTAAATCCCCACCACTGGTTAAAGCCCTATGAAGATTTTGATATTTTAACTCATCTTTAATGATTAAAGCAAATTGAATACCAGTAATTCTAAATAAGGTGTTTTTTTCACGAGCAAAATGGTATCTCATATTCTTAACATACTCAGCTATCATTAAATTACCAACATCTCTTCCAAATCTTTTATTGACATCCGGAATGTTGGTTAGGTGTAACATAATCATATAAAAAGTTTGTTTTTCTTTTCTTAAAGAAGACAATGTCTTGGTTAAATCTTCTTCATAAGGCAAGGAATCTAACTCTTCTATCATAGTGTCAGGAAATAATTTCAAATTAACTGGTTTAAATGTAGAAATAATATGTTCTGCTTTATTATGTTTAAACATCTTTCCTTTTTCAATCATCCATGCATAATTCTCGCCTGCTTGAATTCTGTATTTGATTTCAAAAGCAGACAATTTATCATTCATTTTTTTAATATTTTGTAAGTAATTCTTTTTATCATCTTCATGAATCAGCAATAAATATTCATCAAGTGTTAATTGATTTTGATCTGTATTTATCAAGGATTTAACTTGATCAGTTATATATAAACCTGAAAAATCACTTTCATAAAAAATTAATCCTTCACTTAATAAATCAATAGAATAAATAAATCTTTTTCTTAATAAATCAGAAGCATTATTAACCCTATCAAGTTCTTTTTCTAATTCAAAGAAATCGTAATCTGTTAAATTTTTAGTCACCTGGATTTTTCTTCTAAATGTAATCGACATAATGACTAAACCTAAGACTAATATTAGATGATACACTTCTTCGAGATATTCAAAGTTTAGATCTTGAATAATCTCAGGAAAAAATTCCCAAATAACCACTGTACCAGTAATCATAAGTAATATAACGAATTTCAGAAAATTCAATTTTTTATAAATCATAATACTTGTTATAAATAATAACAACGTTAAAAACAAAATTATATAATAAATGACGTCGTTCATAAAACACCTCTAACTTTTCTTGATACTCGTTTTCACATACATTGTTGGGTAATAATAAGATAAAAAGAAACCTAAGAAAACAAAATTATATAATACAGAAACATATCTCTCTCCGGTAAAGAAAGGACCAAAAAGAATTGATAAGAAAATAAAACCCCAAATAAAACTAGTACCATTGGTTATGGCTAAAAATAATTTAGTATTCACAAAATCCTTTGAATAATCATACTTCAAATAATTTTTGACATAAGGTTTATTAATAATAACAGAGATAAACAATATAACAATGATTGGTATTAAAACCAGATTATCGGAATAAAAACTATTTATATAATCAAATATGAATGTTAAAACACCCAAGGATAAAAATACAAACAATATACATATATCAAAAGCATATAGTTTTTTTACATAATAGTATTTAATTGCAACAACACTTGAAGTTAACAACAGAGCAGGCAAATATATGTATACGCCCATAAAATAATTGGCTAAGAAAGCCGCAACTGCAACAAACAAGAACATCAAGTTCATCATCACAACACCAAATGTTTGATAAGGTAAAGATTTATACTCATGTTTCTTTACATGGTTACGATCATCTAAATTAAATGCTTTAAGGAATGCAGTAAGCGTTTCTTCACTGCCTTTGTACCTAAAGAAATCAGAATGAATGACTTCCTTATATGATTCTTTCTTATATACTAAATCAATTAAACGATCATTTGTTGTATAAATAGATAAATCAGGTCGGCTATATCTGCCTTGATGCACAACGATATTCTTACCTTTCATTCTAAAAAAGTACATACTCTTCCCAATGTGAAAATTAATATGCATTTCTTTTTTTCCAAAATACGAATAATCATAATCCTGTCTTAACATCATCATAACTTCATTGTTTGAGTAATAATAATCTTCAGCTTCATCTTTAAAATAAAGATTATCTTCTATTTTATCCGCAGTCACAATGGCTTGTTGCAACTTGCCATAAAAACCTGATTCAGGTCTAATAAAAGAACCACCGACATAAAGATTTTCATAAACAGCAATATGGTTCAATGATTCATAGTCAATCAACTCATTAATAGAAAGTTTCTTTCTTAATTTTTCTTCTCTTAGCATTGCTGTATAAGGGTTTTCTTTTCCATATTTTAAAGTTAAATGATCTTTCTTTAATTTTGGAAAAGCATGATGTAATTTATCCAAAATATTCTCTTCATTAAAACCCTTGTTTTTATCGTAGGTAAAATCAATCGATATTTTACCAATTGAAGTTTTTTTGTCATCTAAATAACTTTCGTTATATATTCTAATAATTTTTTCTTGATCAGATTTATGATCATTATAAAAATATATACGTTCGTTTATATCATAAGAACTTGGATGTTTTTCGAGTAAAACATAAACTGTTCTTTTAACCGTTGTATCTTCAAGGTAAGGATAATATTTTCTTAATTTTTTTACATGTGCTTCCAAATCAGAAAAATAATCATTGTAGAACTCAATGGGTTGATCACTGACAAAATAGTATTTTCCAGAATATTTCTCGCCCTTACTATCTTCTATATATTCTATTTTACTTTCGTTAGCAACAATATTTGTTATTTTGGTTTCGACCATCGAATGTTTTGAAGAATTTATAATTTTTTCCAATATAATTTTTCTAAAAGATTCAATTGGTGTTTTAATTAAATAAAAACCAGATTTTAAACCAATGAAATAATTAGCGAAAAAGTTATAAGCGCTCACTTTAGCTAAATCCAAACCATTTATAAAATCGTTGCTTTTAAATTCATTGATGATTTCAGTATCATCAAAATAACTTAACAATAAGTCATATAAAGACTGGTCACCCCATTCAACCATTAAAGATGTTAATGTATAATCGTCATTATGAAGTAGACTTAAATATTGTTCTTTATAGTTATAATAATGTTGGTCTAAGTCATTAAAAAATGTTTTAATTTGACTAATTTGTTTAGGATAATATCTCATTAGATATATTTTAAACTCACTAAAAGAGTTTAACCTTGTTTTTCTTCCTCCATCTTTATTAACAATATAATCGTAAACCATCTTTTCATACTCTATAGCATCTTCAATCCCTAAATCTTCTAGAAAAGCTTGTGTTAAACCATGGGTATCAAGTCCTGTTAATATTTGTAAAGGTTGTTTATTAAACTCGTATGATTTATCCTTATAATCAATAATCATTTTCTCAGTTTTTGTTTTATATGGAGATTCTTGATTAATCAGCAAAATGTTCCTCATTTTTCTTGTCAAAAAGAGCGCAATTGTTAGCGCATAAATATCGTCACCTATAATAATACAATCATAGTTTTTCATTCTGATACCCCTTTTTATTTTCAAGAAAATTATAACATAAATATAATTAAAATACTATCAAACGAAAAAAAAGCGCATAGCGCTTTAATTGATTTTTAAAATATTTTCCAAATATAAATTTAACGCTTCTTTTGTCAGATTATACTCCATTTTCCCGTCAACAGTAATACTCACTCTCCCCGTTTCTTCAGAAACGACAATTGTAAACGCATCACTCTGTTCGCTAATACCTAAGGCGGCACGATGTCTTGTTCCATAGTTCATCGGTAAGTCATGTCTTTCAGATGAAGGATAATAGGCTTTTGCACATAGAATTTTGTTATCTCTAATAATCACAGCACCATCATGTAATGGTGTAGAAGGCATAAAGATAGAGGTTAGTAATTCTTTTGAAACATCAGCATTTAAAGACAATGCTTTATCTATAATATTCGTTAGACTTATATTTCTTTCAACAGTGATTAGAGCACCAATTTTTCTCTTTGATAAAAAATCAACAGATTGAATTAAAGCAATTGCTAATTCATTATTTATTAAACTAGGGGAATTACTCTTTTTACCTATATTTAACTTCCCAAAAAATGTTTTTATCTCATTAATATATGTCATCGTGACAAAAACAGATAACATAATTAATGCCACTATTTCTATTGTCAATAGCAAGCCTTTTGATGTTTCAATAGCTTGAATAAATGTGATAATTGATAGAACGGTTAAAGCCAAAAGTATCACTTTAAGTATCCTAATTTGTTTGACTTCAATTTTCATTCTTAAATTAAGAAGAAAAATACTATATAAATAAGCCATTATTACTGTTACAAAAAATTCATTCATTATTATCACATCCTTTTAAATGTTTGTTTTGTTTTCTTTTATATCGCTTGTCTTTTTAAAAACAACGTTTAAAGCAAAGTAAGCAACTGGTATTAATAAAGCAGAAGCTAAGAAAGGTGCTATATATTTAGCAGTAGGATAAATACTATAATCAATTTCTAGCCAACGTACCACAGCAAAATCAAACCCAGCCGCTAATAAACTACTCACTAACCATCTGGTTAAAAATACTAAAAAGACAGCTGAAAATTGCATAGTTGATTTATGTTTTGGCTTAAACGTGAAATACGCATTGGCGAAATATGAAAAAGTAGATGCCACTATAAAAGCAATAGCATTAGCATTAAAAGCAATATAACTACTCATTAAGCTAGTATTATTACCAATTAAGTTATAGACAATCCCATAAACTGCCATATGGATAAGAGTATTAAATACACCAATAGTTCCAAAAGTTATAAACTTTTTAGTTAAAAAATTGTTTTTAATGAATAACCAAATTTTATTCAATTTGTAGATCCTCCGATGCATCTTCTATTAAATAAACTGGTCTTTGTAGAACCTGTTTCCTGTTTTGATAAAGCAAATAAATAATTATATAAGAAAACACACTCAAGGCTAGCATTACAAAACTTAAATGTAAAGTAATAATAAATGTTGGTAGAGCGATAATATTCATTACATATATAATAATATCAGCGGTTAAAACCAATATACTCATTATAAAACTTAAAACAGGTAAAACCAGTAAAATTGTAGAAAATTGATTCATGCCATTAAAGGCATATTTTAATAAAGAATAAAAACTCCAAGAAGTCTTTCCGTGTTGTCTTGGAATAAATTCAAATTCAATACACTTTCTTTTAAAACCAACCCAAGAAAAAATACCCTTAATGAATCTATTATTGTCCTTTATTTTTATAAAAGCATCAACAACTTGTTTATCCATTAATTGAAAATCTTTTGCGCCGTTGATTAATGGTCTCTCAGTATAGATATTATAAATTTTATAAAATAAATTCGCAAACATCCTTCTAAACCTTGGTTCTCCGGCTCTTGTTTTTGATTTAGTATATACGATTTTATATCCTTCTCGGTAATATTCAACCATTTCAGTAATTAATGATGGTGGTTGTTGTAAATCACAATCAATAATAATAATAAAATCTTTATCTTGAGAATTTACCAAGCCTGCATGCATCGCTGGTTCTTTACCAAAGTTTCTTGATAAAGATACATATTTAATAGGTATACCTTTTTCTTTAATATTCTTTATTGCCTCTAATGTGTTATCTTTTGATCCATCATTTACAAATAATATATCAAATTCAATATCATCATAGGTTAAATATTGAATGGCTTCTTCATAAAATAAAGCAACGTTTTCTTCTTCATTATAGGCAGGTACAATTAATCTAGCTTTCATCATTTAAATCGCCCCGTTTCAATCTTTTCTTTAATATAGGAAAAGCAACTAATCCCAAATAAACACCTGTACCCATAAGTGATAAATAAAGTCCAGAATAAATATTCTTTGGAATAAATTTTAAAGTAATATCAACAGAAGTTTCTCCTTCAGGAATTATTACCCCTAAAAAACCTCCGCTAACACTTATTTTATCATATTTTTCATCACTTGTGAATTGCCAATCATCAGAATAGGTAACAGGAATAGTCACAATATGGTTTCCTTCAGATGGTTGGTTATAATCATAAGATAATTGTATCTCATTTTTATCTATGATTAAACTTTTATTAGAAACAATATTTTTATCAAAAATGATATCTTCTGAGATTGGTTCGAAAGCAGTATAATTTAAGTATAAACTAAATAAATTATTATTTTCATACAAATCATTAGATTTAAATATAAAGATTCTCTTCAAATCTGATGAAAAATAATATAGTCCATTCACAGAGTATATTTCATTACCATCGCCATCTACAATAAAGTTTTTTTGGATTGAATAATTAGAAAAATTAAATCTAAGTAAAGAATTTGTCATGCCAATACTTAAATTATCTAAATCATAAACCAAATATGAATAACCCGATATAGCTCGCTCTAAACGCATATTAAATCTTGGCCCTGATGATATAGCATCTGTTTTTTCAACATATATAGCATTAATCGGACTAAAGAATTGCCCGCATTGTATAATTGCATCTTGATTATATTCACTTATTTTACAAGCTTTCGTTTCATTGTCCTCATCAATATAAAAAACTTCACCATAATCAGACATGCTTCGCGCCGTATCCCTTAAAATCACTTCTCCGCTTTGATAATTAATATCTAAATCATCATAGACGTAGAAATCTCTTACTTCTTCGTTTTCTAGACCTTCTCTTCTAATGGAATAAGTGTATTCCAATATACTTGATGGATTGATGATTTTTTCAGATACATTAAAATTAAGATCTTCTTCTATTAATTCTTCAAAACCAAATTCACTAATATCATATCGCTCTTGATCAATAATTGCTCCCAACAAAAACACTCTTTCTGCAACTATTTTTGGGTTAGACTTAACAAAATCTTTAAAATCATCATAAGTTATGTACTTATCCTGGACATAAAAACCCTCAGCAGGCAATATTTTATACAAAGCATAGTTATCATTACTTGATATTAATTCAAAATCATCAGAGTACTCCAAGGAATTCTCCTTTGATTCAATGACAATATATTTATATCCTAAAAACGAACTTAAATAGTAACTATAGTAATTCATTTTAATTTTACTTTGTCTTTCACTACTAAAAGGTGTGTTTGGAAACATCAAGAATGCCAAATCATCTGTTTCTGCATCAGACCATGAATGAAACACCCTCGTATTTGTTGGTAAAGTGGTCATTTGATTAAAATTTCTATCTTGGACATCAAATTCACTCAAATCAACAAAGACTCTAGTAAAATCATCATCATTTACATTTTCATTGATAAATTCATTGATTTCATTCATTTCTGAAAATGTATCAAGTTTACCATGAGAACCAAAACCACTTGTGAACATATATCCAACAGCTAATGCCACTTCAGCAAACAATAAAATTCTTATTAACTTAAATCTATTTATAATTATCAATGCAATTCCTAGTAAAAATATGACCATACTGATAATCATTAATAACCTATCATATCTTAATGATTCTTTTACAAAATTCGATAAACCTTCATCATCCATATGCATTCCATAGTAAATAATAATGAATAAACCTATTGCCGTAATAAATCCACCCATAACATATAAAGGAATTCTCTTTTTAGCATTAAAATCATAATGTTCCATCACGTAAGCAATCACCAAAACCTGTAATAAAGGCACCATGTTAAGCCAACGATTATATGGATATGCATCCTGACTTCCATCTGAAAACATTTCCATTATGAATGTTCCTGAAAGGATTGTTGAAAAGAAAGGTAGAATGGAAAACATCAATAAAGCAGCAAACATAATTTTATAAACTAACGCCACTTTTCCCTTCATAAAGAAAATCATAGTCATGAGTAAAAAGCCAATAACAGTCATATAATTAGATACATGTTCTAATTTATAATCACCCAAGAATCCTCTAAAACTTACCGGCCGTTGTGGCGCATACATTTTAGCAAAATATCTCAAATAAACTTCAGGTTGAAACAACTTTAACTCAATAAACCTAAGATCAAGAATCCAAGGTTTAAAATCAACTGGTGTTCTAATAGTTTCCTCAGATATAAAAGTGATTGCTGGTAACAGTATCACCGAAGACATAATCACACCCAGCAATAACAAGGATAGAAAACCAATACCATTTAATAGAAAAGACTTAATAGAAAATTTTTGAAATTTGAAATACTCAATAATAAAAGCAAATGATATAAATGCCAGTACCATATATGCCAAATAAAAATTATATAAAACTATTGCTAAAACAAATATCGGTACAACCCAATATTTTTTTTCAAAAAAGTAATGGATGACAATCATGGCTAAAGGTAAATACACTGTCATCGATAAGAATGCTGGAAAATTCATAAAACTGACCGTTCCACCATTCACAAAATAAATAAGACCTACCCAAAAAATAGTTTTCGGTTTATATTTCTTTAGCGACAAATATATTCCAACCAATAATACTCCAACAACTATTTTTATTAGTTCAGTAGAAGAGATAGCAATAACTGTTGGCATAATAAAACTTAACAACAATGATATAAACGTAAATACATCTAAAGGCACATAATATAGGTTAGAGAAAAAAGAAGCACCAAAATAATTGTTTAAATCAAAAAATGATAAAGTTCCTTCTCTTATTGACCTAATAAAACCTTCCATGATTACATAATACTGTAAGATATCATCAGATCCATTATTATAAATACTATTATTAAAAATAATAATAGATAATTGTATTAAAAATAAAACAGTAAACACTAATAAGGTTAAAAACTTAATAGTGTTTTTTCTTGTATTAAAAACTTTAGTTTCAAAAAAATGATTTAAAAAGTTATAGATTTTTTTTATAAAATTAATGATTTTTTTCATTTAATCACCCAGCCTTAATGCAACATTATTATATCATATACATATCTAAAATAACATTTATTTTTGAATGTTTAAAAAGCAAATAAAATAGGTTATAATGTATATGAGGTGACTTATGGAAAAAGGAATAATAGTAGGATTAAACGTAAATAACGATCAATCATTTGTTGAATCTATGAAAGAATTAGAAAATTTAGCAGAAGCTTGTCATATTGAAGTTATTTTAAACATCACCCAAAATAGGGATAAACCCTCTAACAAGTATTACATTGGTACAGGGAAAGTAGAAGAAATTAAAGAAGCCATTGAGGAGTTGAACCCGGATTTGGTTATTTTTGATGATGAACTCAGTCCAAGTCAAATCAGAAATTTAGAAGAAACATTAGAAATTAAAGTCATTGATAGAACCGTTCTTATTTTAGATATATTTGCAAGAAGGGCTCAAACAACAGAAGCTAAACTTCAAGTTGAATTGGCACAATCTGAATACATGTTGCCTAGAGTTATAGGGATGTATAAATCTCTCTCAAGACAAAAATCAGGTACAGGTTCTAAAGGACCAGGCGAGCAAAAACTTGAACTCGATCGTAGACTTCTTAGAAACAAGGTTACTAAACTAAAAAGAGAATTGCAAGAAATTGTTGAAAATAGAAGAACACAAAGAAAAAACAGACAAAACAGTCCTATTCCCATTGTATCTTTAGCTGGCTACACAAACGCTGGTAAATCAACACTCATGAATGCACTTGTTGATGAATCATCAAACCATGAAAAAGAGTATGCTTTTAGAAAAAATATGCTTTTTGCAACTCTTGAAACAAAAGCTAAGAAAATCGAATTAAGTGATTCAAAGAATTTTATATTAACTGATACTGTTGGTTTCATTAAAAAACTACCACATCATTTAATAGAAGCTTTTAAATCAACCTTAGAAGAAATATCAGAAGCTGACTTACTTTTGCATGTGATTGATGTATCTAATGAAAATTATAAATCTCAAATAGATGCCGTAAACAAGGTTTTAAAAGAAATTAACGCAGATAAAATTCCGGTAATTTATGTGTACAATAAAGCTGATTTAATTGATGATTATCCTGTTGTTGATACAGATAACTCTCTATTTATATCTGCAGAAAATCATACTAATATTGATAAACTTTTAAACGAGATTAACCAAGAATTAGAAAAAAATTCTAAATTAGTATCGTTACTATTACCTTACGATAAAGGAGATGTTTTCTCATATCTAAAAGAATACAAAAGTATTGATTCTATGTCCTATGAAAATGATGGTATCAAAGTAAAACTAAAACTAAGTCCTAGCGAACTTGAAAAATATAAAACATATATAATTTAAATATCCAGAGAAATTATATGAAGGGCATTGTTAGTGCCTATTCAATGGCAAAATTTATATGAAATTACTGATAAAACAGGTCAAGAATCATTTAAAATCCGAATTGAACCAGGTAAAGTCAGGCTTAGATTAATCGAAAACCAAGCAAATATAAAATACAAAATTCATGTCTATTAAAAAAGTCACTCGATTGAGTGACTTATTTTTATGATAAAAGATTAATTTGGTCAAAATAATCATTAATAATGGTTTTGATTTCTTCTGGTTTTTCACAATTCACTATTTTATTTTTAATTCGACTGGCATTAGGTAATCCCTTAATATACCAAGCACCATGACTTCTCATTTCTAAAACAGCAATTTTTTCACCTTTTAAATGGATTAGTTTATCTAGATGCAATAAAATGTATTTCTTTCTTGTCTCTAAATCAATCTCCTTTTGATAGGAACCTGTATCAAGATATTCAGATGTCTGTTGTATCAACCATGGATTACCTAATATCCCTCTGCCAATCATAATGGCATCCACGCCCGTTTCATCTAACATTTTTTTTGCATCTTCCGGAGTCATAATATCCCCATTGCCTATGACGGGAATTGATACTGCTTCTTTGACTTTTCTTATAATATCCCAGTCAGCACGTCCTGTATACATATCACTTCTAGTTCTACCATGAATAGCTATAGCTTTGGCTCCAGCTTTTTCTAAGCCTCTGGCAAACTCAACAGCATTTATACTGTTATGATCCCAACCTTTTCTTATTTTTACTGTTACAGGTTTTTTAACATTCTTACATATTTGTTCGACAATACTAAAGGCTAACTCAGGTGTTTTCATCAGCGCACTTCCAGCACCGGATTTTACAACTTTCGTAACTGGGCACCCCATATTAATATCTATAATGTCTGCATTTGAATGTTTATCAATATATTTAGCGGCTTTAACCATTGAATCCACTTCTGACCCAAATAATTGTAAAGCAATCGGTTTATTCTCATCCAAAACTTCAATCATATCATGGGTTTTTTGATTGTCATACATTAATCCTTTATCAGAAATCATTTCTGTATAAATTAAAGATGCCCCAAAATCTTTTAAAATAATTCTATAAGCTAGATTTGTTACGCCCGCCATAGGCGCAACAATAACTTTGTTTTTAAGTTCAATATTCCCTATCTTCATTGACATCAACTCTCTTCTTTCTTAAATATTATATCTTATCTTTTTAAAATATCAAAACAATAGAAATATATAATTTTTATGTTATAATACCTATCAGGAAGTGATGATATGAATGATTATTTAGTAAAAGCATATGCTTTTGGAGGCACCGTTAGAATATACGCTGCCAATACAACAAACTTAGTTGAAGAAGCTAGACAAATACACCAAACATACCCAGCCGCATCTGCTGCTTTTGGAAGACTACTGACCACCTCTTTAATTATGGGTGCTATGTATTCTGAAGATCAAACATTAACCATTAGAGTTGATGGGGGCGGTCCAATAGGAAAAATGATTACAGCTGTAGACGCTCATGGACATGTTAAAGGAACTGTAGAAAATCCTCAAGTCCATTATTCTTATAAAGACAAACTAGCTGTGGGAATGGTTGTTGGAAACAAAGGCCATATCCATGTTACAAAAGATGTAAAAATTAGAGATACTTTTACATCAAGTTCTGAAATTCAAACTGGAGAAATAGCGGAAGATTTTACATACTATTTTGCAAAAAGTGAACAGATTCCTTCATCCGTAGGCTTAGGGGTTTTAGTCAACGAAAAAAATGAAGTCTTCGCAAGTGGTGGTTTTATATTACAAGCCATGCCTGGTGTAAAAGAAGAAACTTTAATCGAAATTGAAAAAAGAATTAAATCAATGAAACCAGTTTCTGAGTTAATTGATTCAGGAATGTCACCTGAACAAATGGTCAATGAAATCACAAAAGGTGATCATGAAATTGTTGAAGAAATGAAATTATCATATGAATGTGACTGTAGCAAAGAAAGATTTGCAAGTGGGATTTCAACTCTAGACAATTCTGAACTTGATTCAATTATTGAAGATAATGAACCTATCGAAGTCACTTGTGATTTTTGTAAAAAAACATATAACTTTTCCGTAGATGATATAAAAAACATCAAACTAGATAAATAAAAAAGGCCAATCATAGGCCTTTTTTTGTTTATTTAGGTTCTATAATCTTCTTAGGGGTGTTGATAAAAGATGTTTATAAATTAAAAGTGCATGAATAGGTTTAATCCTTTATAATTAAGTTAACGACAACCAATCGAAAGGAGACCTATTCATGCATA